>Ga0207421_10000796_pt1 | contig 40808 bp, 56 predicted proteins | sample SodLakKL_010_SED_4_FD_187542 | JGI IMG/M metagenome (GOLD analysis project Ga0207421, IMG submission 187542) | Alkaline sediment microbial communities from Lake Tanatar, Kulunda Steppe, Russia - 8KL_010_SED (SPAdes) (version 2) | ecosystem: Environmental > Aquatic > Non-marine Saline and...
TTTATATTATATCATAAATTTATCTACCCCCCCCAACACTGATTTGAACCAAAATATACACAAAAACACCTGTATTTACAAGTGTTTTTAGATTTGCTCCCGGGGTCGGATTCGAACCGACGACCAATTGGTTACACTTATCCACTAGTTTCCTAATGGGGTGGACTATATCACCATCCAAATAAATGGATGCGAGGCGCTTCGAATTGTCTTTTCAAACAACCCTACTCCCTTGCGGGATAGTCTCTGAACCTTCCCTGATTAATTAGGGCTTGGCTGCTGATTACCTTAGTCTTTCAACATTAGGCTTCCAGCAATTCACCTCGTTCTTCGACCTCAATTACTTGAGGAAGCTGCGTTTATTGTTCACAGCCAACTGCGCTACCGCTGCGCCACCCGGGAATATTCAATTGTAAAATATTATCTAGTAACTAGATAATATCATAACATTATTTTACCAAAATAATAAAAACTGTCAATTAATAATCTTCTAGTTTATTTAAGCCCTTAATCTTTCTAATTTTCTCAAGCGCTTTAGCTTCAATTTGCCTAATTCTTTCTCTGGTAACTTCAAACTCTTGTCCAACCTCCTCTAGAGTATGAGCGACTCCATCAACTAAACCAAAACGCATCTCTAAAATCTTTTGTTCTCTTGGAGAAAGATAGGCGATAACTTCTTTGACGTAGTCACGAAGAAGCTGAAGAGCAGCCGCTCTTTCTGGGGTGACATTTTTGATGTCTTCAATGAAGTCCTCAAGAGTGGAGTCTTCTTCGTCGTCGCCAATAGTGGTTTCAAGAGAAATAGTGTCTTGAGAGATTTTCATGATATATCTAACTTTATCTAAATCTTCATCCATTTCAGTGGCAATTTCTTCAGGTAGTGGTTCTCTGCCTAGTTCTTGGATTAGGGTTCTTTGCACTTGTTGAAATTTGTTAATAGTTTCTACCATATGAACTGGAATACGGATAGTTCTTGACTGATCAGCTAATGCGCGAGTGATAGCTTGTCTGATCCACCACGTAGCATAGGTGGAGAATTTAAAACCTTTTCTATGTTCAAATTTTTCCACAGCTCGAAAAAGGCCAATGTTTCCTTCTTGGATTAAATCTAGTAAGCTTAAACCTTTGGCACCGGCAAATTTCTTGGCAATTGAAACTACTAAACGCAAATTAGCTTCAATAATTTTCTTTTCTGCTTCCCTGTCACCTCTTTCTTTTCTTTTGGCTAGTTCAATTTCTTCCTCAGAGCTTAAAAGAGGAACCTTACCGATTTCTTTTAAATACATCTGAATTGAGTCAGTGCTTAATTTGGTTAAATCAACACTTAAACCACCGACATTTTGCTTATCTTTCTTTTCTTTTTTAGTCTCTTCTTCAGTTTTTTCTTGAAAATCAATAGAGCCTAATACTTTGCCAGTATCTTCAGCAATTCTAATACCATTTTTATAAAGGTCACCTAAAAAAATTTCATAGTCATAGACATATTCTTCAACCTCAGGAAAAAGATGAAGGAGTTCTGTTTCAGTTATAAAGCCGCGCATTCTTCCCTTTTCGAGAAGTTTTTCCATACTTTCCTCACTGGGCTTAACCACTTCTCTTGGGCTTTTTACTTTCTTAGGCTTTACTTTAGTTTTTGTGGTCTTTTTAGCTACTGTAGCTTTTTTGGTTTTTGGCTTAGTTTTAGCTTTAGTGATCTTGGTTGTTTTTTTAGTATTTTTAGTCATAATTAATTATTAGTCAAACTATTTAAGTTATCATTAGTTTTTTTAAGCTGACTCATTAATTCATTAATTTTTTCATGTCTGCCTTCTCTTTCAGCTGTTTGAATTTCTTTTTCCAGGTGACTGATTTCTTTTTGATAGATTAATTTTTTAATTTCCGAAATAGTTTTTAGAAGTTCATCTTTGGCGCTTTCGTGGCTGTAATCATAATAATCTCTTTCTCCCAGAAGACTTAGGCGATCAAGAAGGGATACGTTGTCAATTGACTCATCCTTTAGATATTTTCTAAATTTTTGATAGTCAAGAGAACGGAATTTATTATAGTAGATAATTAAATTTCTGTAAAATGATTGAAAATTTGCTTTCAGTAGATAATCTATCTCTAATTTATTTTCAGCTACATTTATAAGGTCGGGAAATTTTAAGAGTAGAGATAAAAATAGTTCAGTTAATTTTTCCTCACGGCTTATATCAAGAATTTCAACTTCCTTTTCCTGACTATCTTCAGGGCTATATTGGTAGTTTGGAGTTTTAGAAAAATCAGAAGCGGTTTCTCTTAGAATTTTTTCTTCAATATTTAAAGCTTCACTTAATCTTTTAAACCAATAGTCTTGATCAAGACTGCTTTTTAATTTAACAATCATTTCTAAAATATTTTTAGCCACTACTCGCTTTTCTTCTAAATTATCTAAATCCCGATCAGATAAATTTTTATTGAAAAAATACTCCATCATTGGTAGTGAGTTTTTCAAACTATTTTTAAAGGCTTCTGGATTTTTCAAAAGACAATCGGCTGGATCTTCAAAATCACTGGGTAAAACAATCACTTTAATGCGCATATCAAGCTTCATTGCCTCTTCAATACCACGATCAGCTGCTAGCTGACCAGCTTTATCCATATCAAAAGCAAAGGCAATTTTATCACTAAACTTTTTTATGCTAGTTAGCTGATGAGAGCTCAGAGCAGTGCCAGAACTTGCAACCACATTTTTATAGCCAAATTGATGACAAATTATTACATCCATTTGACCTTCAACAAAAATACTGTAGCCTTGTTCTTTTATAGGGTTTTTAGCTTGATCAAGTCCAAAAAGAACCCGACTTTTATCATAAATCTCAGTTTGCGGACTATTGATATATTTTCCCATTTGATTTTTTTCTTCCAAGTCAGGAGCAATTCTAGCGCTAAAGCCTAAAACTTGACCATTTTGGTCTTTGATGGGAAACATAATGCGACCTCGAAAACGATTATAATAGCTATTTCTTTCTTCTTTTTTTACACTCAGCCCAGCTTGAAATATTTCTTCATCTGTATATGACTGAGATTTTAAATATTTAATTAAGTCATCCCAAGAATCAGGGCTGTAGCCAATACTCCAGAGATTAATACTTTCTCGATTTAATCCTCTTTTAAGCAGATAATCTCTAGCTTTTTGACCTTCACTTTTTTGATTTAGTTGTCTTGCATAATAATCAGTAGCAGAATTTAAAAGAGACACTAAACGCTGTTTTTTAGAATGCCTGCGAGATGATGATGCACTTAAAGTTACCCCAGCTCTTTGAGCTAGGATCTCTAGAGTTTCTCTAAAATCTAGCTTATCCATTTCCATTACAAAACTGAAAACATCACCGCCCTTACCGCAACCAAAACAATGCCAGATTTGTTTTTCTGGGGAAATTACAAAGGATGGGGTTTTTTCACGATGAAAGGGGCACAGTGCTTGAAAATTAGCACCTACTGCTTTTACTTCAATATACTCTCTTATTAGGTCAACAATATCTATCTTTGATTTTATTTCCTCAGTTTGTGACATATTTTAATTATTTGAAAAGTTTTTTAAAATCTCTTTTAACCTTTTACTTTCAGCTTCAACTAAATGACTATCATATTCTCCACTATGAGCTGTTTGGCCTTTATAGGATACTCTTTTTTGATCTAAATGCAAGTTAAATACAACATTTATACTATCTTCTTTTATGTATATATGAAAACGTGGATAAAAACCTGAACTTAGTCGTCTAACAAAACTCATGGTCTGATTATTTCCATTTTCAATAATATGATAACCAGCTCGGCGCATAAATTGCATAGGTGAGATATTTTTAAATTTTTCTCGATTGAATTTAATTTTCATTTTTTTTCTTTAAAGATAAAAAATTTATAGACAATATAATTTAATATTGCCAGAATAAATAAAACAATTAACTGTGATAATATATAATGTAGCTCTAAAGTTTCTACCAACAAATACATCCAACGAGCATTTAAAATTAAAGAAACTAAGGCTAGTGAAAAATAATAGACTATTTGTTGAGGCATTTTTTTAAATGAAAGACTGCGGAAGGTCCAAAATTTTTGTAAACTAAAACTAACAAAGAAGGCCAGAAACCAAGAAAAGCTAGCGGCATAAATAATCCTTATCTCAAATATTTTATAAAATATAAACAAAAAGAATAAGTTAACTATAGTAGCTAAAAAACCAGTAACAACAAATTTAATTTTGTCTTTAAATCGATTTAAAAACTTAAAGAAATTTGGATGTTTCTTCTTCAAAAATTCTCGCAAATAATTGTAGTATCTAAGTCGCATCATAAAATTACCAATCACAATTATAAAATGCCCATTTAGCTAATTGACTCGCCTCAGCAAAACGATCTTGTCGATTTTTTGCTCCCAAAACTACAGAAATAACTTCTTTACCCTTATCATTAAAATAACGACCAACAAAACAATATCCAGCTCTATCGGTATAGCCAGTTTTACCACCAATCACCAAAGCTCCGTTTTCTGACTCTTGCAAGAGTCCATTGGCAGTTGAGACGATATTTTTATTTCTTCCCTCTTTAGTTACAAAATTATACTCTTTATTTCTTAAAGCTTGATATATCTCATCTTCATTTAAAGCTTGTTTAGCTAGGCGAACCACGTCTTTAGCTGTGGAAATATTGCCATCACTTAAACCGGTAACATCAACAAATTCAGTAGAAAAAAGTGCCATTTCTCTGGCCTTATGATTCATTTTTTTTATAAACTCTTTTTGACTTAAACCGGTACTACGCACCAGGGCAGTAGCGGCTCCATTGTCTGAGGAGATAAGGGCGGTATAGAATAAATCTTTTATACTTAAGGTATCACCTAAAAATAAATGAATTCTACCACCACTGACATTATCCTCTCTGATAATTGTATAGTCATCTTCCCAGTTTGGATTTGTATCAAGAAACACTAAAGCCGTCATTAATTTAGTAATACTAGCGATTGATCTTTTTTCATTAGCAGATTTTTCATATAGCCAAAAGTTAGCGTCAACTGCCAGAACTGCGGAGCTAGCTGAGTCTATACTAGGTGGTGGTTCAACTACTTGTGGTAAAACCTTTTCTGAGTTTTCAGGTAGAAAAGCTTGACGACAATTATCTTCTCCTAGTATTGGACCACTATTGTGACTATAGGCGGGCAGGAAACCAAAGGCTAACAGGATATAGGGAACAATATGTTGACTTAAAAATGAAAGCATAATTTAATTCTTATCATCTCTTAGGGCTTGCTCTAAGCTTTCTTGGCTACTTAACTTTTCATAATCAGGTAGTTTTGAAACATCAGATATGCCAAGATGTCTTACAAAATCTAGAGATACATTATAATAATTGATTTGTTTTTGTTGATCAAATTTTTCTTCAATTAAACCGCGCATTAATAAGTTGCGTAAAATTAAACTACAATTAACACCTCTAATTTTTTCAATTTCTTCTTTGCTAATTGGTTGCCGATAGGAAATAATTGTTAGAGCTTCTAGACTTGCCTGAGTTAGCTCTCCGGAGACTTCAGCTTCTAGGAACTTAGCTACTAATTTTGCATTCTCAGCTGAGCTGGTTAATTGATATTTATTATTATTTTTGACAATTGCTAAACCTCGATTATTTTTTTCATAATCAAGTCTTAAGTCTTCAAGAGCTTGCTTTATCTCAGAAGATTCTTTGTTTAAGCATTTAACTAATTCTTTTACAGTCAATGAACGACCACTGGCAATTAATAGTGATTCAATTTGAGAAATAAGTTTCATAAATTTATAATATTATGGTCTAAGTAATTCAATGTCAGAAAACAATGATTCTTGTTCAAATTCCAGTTCATGTTGCTTGATTAATTCCAAAATTGCTAGCAAATTAACAATCATTTCAGTTTTACAAGCCTGCTTATTAACAAGTGACTGCCAACTAAATTTAGTTTTGTCTTTTAAAATTTTACGAATAACTAATATTCTATCTTCTAAATTAATTGTTTCTTCAATAGTTTCAGTTGGTAGTGGTTTCTCACTAGCTAATCTCCTTAAAACCAACAACATTGCTTCTCTCATCTTTTCTGTATCGACATTTTTAGGAGGAGAAAACATCTCAAGACCAAAAAATTGTCGTCTATTTTTCAAATTATAGTCAGCTACAAACTGACATCTTTTTTCCTTAAGTAAGTTGGCGATATTTAAGCTGGCGTCAGCAAACTCCTTATACATCTTTAATTGTTTTTCCAGATCATCAGTATTTTCTTCTTCTTCACTTTCTAGATATGGAAGCAGAGCTCTTGATTTAAGCCATAGAAGTTTAGCGGCAATGCTTAAAAAATCAGCAATCTCTTCTGGATCTATTTTTTCTGAAGACTTAACATAATCTACATATTGATCAGCAATTTTTGAAAGGGCAATTGTAGTTATATCAAGTTTTTCTTGCTCTATCATGTTAAGCAAAACTCCCAAAGGTCCTTCAAATTCTTGACTAGAAACTTTAAACATAGATAATTTTAAAACTTAGCATTTTTAGGTGTTCGAGGAAAAGGTATAACATCACGAATATTTTTCATTCCACTTAAATACATAAGCAATCTTTCAAAGCCTAGTCCAAAACCACCATGCTTAACCGTGCCGTAGCGTCTTAGGTCAAGATACCAACTATATTCATTTTCATCTAAATTAAAATCCTTGAGACGTTTCTTTAAAACCTCATAGCGCTCTTCTCTTTGACTACCACCAATTATTTCACCAATTCCGGGAACCAGTAAATCAACCGCTGCCACAGTTTTTTTATCATCATTTTCTCGCATATAGAATGCTTTTATATCCGAAGGATAATCATAGACAAAGGCTGGCTTTTTTAAAACCTCTTCTACAATATAGCGCTCATGTTCACTTTGCAGATCCATTCCCCAGGAAACCGGATATTCAAATTTTTTAGGACTTTTCTCAAGTATTTCAATGGCTTCACTGTAGCTAATGCGAGCAAAGTCTGAGCTCTCAACGGCCTTTAGTCGATCAACTAAATCTTTGTCAATGAACTTTTGAAAAAAATCCATCTCTTCTGGTAATTCTTCAAAAATAGTTTTAATTAAATACTTTAACATCTTCTCAGATAAGTTCATAATATCACTAAGCTCAACCATGGCCATTTCTGGCTCCACCATCCAAAACTCAGAAGCATGACGAGTAGTGTTGGAATTCTCAGCTCTAAAGGTAGGCCCAAAAGTATAGACTTTATTTAACCCAGATATCAAAGCTTCAGATTGCAGTTGTCCACTAACAGTTAATCCAGTTTTTTGCCCAAAAAAGTCTTGACTAAAATCAACCTCACCATTTTCTTTAAATGGTGCTTTTTTTAAATTAAGAGTTGTTACCTGAAACATCTCACCAGCGCCTTCACAATCACTAGTGGAAATTATTGGGGTATGAACATAGACAAAACCCTCATCTTTGAAAAACTGATGAAGCGCTAAACTCAAAACTGAACGTAAACGAAATACGGCTGAGAAAGTATTAGTTCTTGGTCTTAGATGAGCAATTGAACGCAAAAACTCAAAACTATGACCCTTTTTTTGTAAAGGATAATCTGAGTCTGACTCACCTAAAACTTCAATCTGTTTGGCAGAAATTTCAAACATTTGACCACCACCAAGGGATTTAACTAATTTTCCTTTAACTGCTACGCTTGAGCCTGGATTAAGTTTGGAAATTTGAGAAAAATTATCTAAATCAGGAGAAAAAACCACTTGTATGCCTTTAAAGAAAGTACCATCATTTATTTCCATAAATGATTGATTTTTAGAATGTCTGATAGTTCTAAGCCAACCAGCAATTTGTATGTCTTTTTCTATAAAAGACTGATATTCTTTATGTATTTTTTTTATTTCTATATATTTCATATTTATGGTATTAATCGTTTAACATCACGAGGCAGAAAACAAACCTCTTTAATATTTTCATAATCTAATATTTTCATAATCAATCGTGCCGGCCCAATCCCAGCTCCACCATGAGGTGGGCAACCATAGCGGAAAAATTTCAAATACTCAGAAATATCTTCAAGAGCAACTCCTTTTTCTTTAGCCTGTTTTTCTAAAACCTCTACTCGATGCTCCCGCATTGAACCAGTCGTTACTTCAATTCCTTTATATAGTAAATCAAAGCTCATAGTTAGTTGAGGATTATCGCTATAGCGCATATGGTAAAAAGGTCTAGCCTCAGTTGGATAATCAGTTACAAACACAAAATCATGACCTTTTTCTTCTTTGATGATTTTTGACAAACTTCTCTCCTCTTCAGGATTTAGATCATAGTCTTTTTCACTTTTAATTCCCTCTTTCTTTAACTTCTCTTTAGCTTCTGCCATAGTTAATTGAGGAAAAGGCGTCTCAGGAACTTCAATGTCAATATCTAAATTATTTTTTACATATTCAAAAGCCTTGCTAATAATTCTTTCTTCAATTTCAATTATTTGGCTATGAGAGTTAATATAGGAAAGCTCAAAGTCCCAGCCAGTAAATTCAGTTAGGTGGCGGTTAGTAAAAGAGGCTTCTGCTCGAAAGACTGGTCCAAAGGTAAATACTTTCTCTAAACCAGCTGCCATGGCCATTTGTTTGTAAAACTGTGGTGACTGGGCAAGATAGGCTTCTCTGTCAAAATATTTGACTTTAAAAAACTCCGCTCCACCTTCACTGGCAGTATTCATTAAACTCGGAGTATAGGCTTGTATAAAGTCAAGACTGCTTAGTTCACGGCGAAAACCTTCCTCTAGCTTTGTCCAGAGTTTAAAAATCAATTGTTTCTCAGAACTTCTAAGATCAAGCCAGCGATAATTAAAGCGCAGGTCACTGCCGGCTTCATTGTCAATTTTTTTTAAAACCGAAAAGGGCAAATTTTCTTCAGCTTTAGAGAGTACTTCTAAGTTATTAACTAATAATTCATAATCAGCCTTTTTTTCAGGATCATTTTTTTTCGGTGGTTTTTTTTGCAAGTTCCCTGAGACTGAAATTACACTCTCCAGAGTTAAATCATTTAGCTTTGAAAAGTCAGAGCAATTTTCTTCAACCACCAACTGCATTATTCCACTTCTGTCTCGCAGATCTAAAAAGGCCACACCTTTGTGAAGTCTTAAATTGTGTACAAAACCAGCCAAAAGAACTTGACCCTCAGCTTGTTTTTTTGCGTCTTGAATAGATGTTTTTGACATAGAAAATAAAAAATTAAGAACAAATTTATAAATGTCTTAATTTAATAATAGCTTAAAATTGAGCCAAAAGCAAGCTAATTAATTTTGATGATATTGCCAAAATTTATATAAGAAAATATTTAATTCTTTGATTAATGATTTTTTAACAATTATTTTCTCTTGATTGTTAACTAAAAAACGAAATAGTTTAACTGAGTTTTCTGATAGCTTGTAGAAGTCTTGATCACTTTTATTTTGTTGGCAATTTCTACAAAGCAGACTTCCTGAACTAAAGCTAAAAATTTGTTGACCTGAGATTAGTTTTTTTTGACACTTTTGACAGTTGGTGAAATTAGGGAGATATCCAAGAATGTCAAGAAAGCGAATCATATAAAGGAGAAAAAGATACTCCAGATCATCTTTTTTAGCTAGTTCTAATTTTTTGAGCCATAATACTAGAAAATTAAATAGTTTTCTGTCAGCTTCATTTTCCTTGACTGATTGATTGAAAATATTTAAGACTTTCCCAGCTAGAGCTAATTTTGTATATGAGCTTTTAATTAATGAAAAAGTTTCTTTGCTTTTAGCACTAGCTAAATAGTTTAATGATTTAGTGTTAATAATTAATATTTCTGAAACTGTTAGTGGTTCAATATGGGAAGCTAATTTTGATTTAAACTTCTTGGCTCCTCTGACTAAAAGTGTTTGTTTGCCTTTTTCTTGGCTATATAAATTAACTAGCAAATCATTTTCACGATAATCTTTGCGACTGATTATTAAAGCTAAGTTATTCATATTTCTTTTGTTCTAAATAGCTTTGTAAGATAAAGCAAGCGGCTAGGGCGTCTTTATCAGCTCTTAATTTTTCCGGAGCATTATAGGCTGTACCAGCTTTGGTGCTAAATCTTTCATCAATTAATACTATTTTTTTATCAGTATTTTTCTGCAGTGCTTTATAGAAATTATTAAAATCAGGATCTAAATCTTTATCATTACTTAATTTTAAAGGTTTTCCTAGAACTATTATATCAATATCTTCTTTTTTGATTATATCTAAAACTTCTGACAAATAATTGACAACTTTAAATGGCAAAGCTAGCTGAGTTTCATTATCAGCTAAAGCTAAACCGATTCTTTTTTTTCCCCAATCAATGCCTAAATAATTCATTATTTTAAGGTTAATATTTGACACTTATCTTTTAAAACTACTAAGCTATGCTCATAATGTGCACTAATTTGACCATCTTTTGTTAAAGCAGTGTAGCCATTGTTACTCATTTTTACTTCATCACTGCCTAAATTTATCATGGGCTCAATTGCGATTACCATTCCCTCTTTAAGTTTGATATTAGCTTGTGAGTCCTGATCAATTTGATAATGATATATATCTGGAGCTTCATGAGCACTGTGACCTAGTCCATGGCCAACAAATTCTTGAACAATTCCATAGCCATGGGGTTTAACTACCTTTTCAATCGCATAACCGATTTGATGTAAATAGACTCCATCTTTTACTATATCAATAGCAGCTTGTAGGGATTGCCTTGTAACCTTGATTAAATTTTGGGCATCTTTGGAGATTTTGCCAACTCCAATAGTTTTACAAGTGTCGGTATAATAACCGCCTAGTTGTGAGTGTGGATTTTTAACTAAATTATGTTTTGAGCGTATTTCTTCTTTAACTGGCCATTCCATACCAATATCAATATCAACAATATCACCTGAATTTAAAATTCTATCTGGTAAAGCTGAACCATGAACAACTTCATCATTAATTGAAATGCATAAAGCGGAAGGAAAAAAAATATTTCCTGGTAAAGGATAGTCTTTAAAAGCTGGCCTTCCACCAGCTTCAGCTATTTTTTTAAAAGCTATTTCTTCCAGATAAGCGGTGGAGACTCCGGGTTTTACCAAGGAAAATACATCATTTAAAATATTAGCTAATATTTTACCTCCCAGGCTTAAAACTTTAATTTCTTCTTGAGTTTTTGTTTTTATCATATATTAATATTATAGCAATTATTTTTAGCAACCAAAACGTCTTTTTCTTTGGTGAAAACAATCAACAGCACTATCAAAGTCATCTTTGGAAAAATCTGGCCAATATTTGTCAATAAATAGTAGTTCACTATAGGCGGCTTGCCAGAGAAGAAAACCTGAGAGTCTTTTTTCTCCCGAGGTTCTAATAATTAAATCAGGTTCAGGCATATCTTTTCCATATAAGTGATGTTTTATATCTTCTTCATTTATATCCTGATCGCTAGCTTTTTGTTTCTTTATGGAATTAAAGGCATCAACTAATTCAAGACGTCCGGAATAATTTATGCATAAGTTTAGAATTCCTTGAGTATTGTCCTTAGTTAAATCAGTCGCCTGTTTTATTAATTTTTGCAGTTCATTGGAAAGATCTGATAGGCGACCAAAGACATTGATTTTAATATTTTCCTTATTTAATTCCTTTATTTCCTGTCTAAAAGCTTGGCAAAATGACTTCATTAAAAAATCTACTTCCCTTTTAGGTCTTTGCCAGTTCTCGGCTGAAAAAGCATATAGAGTTAATATCTTTATATCCGACTGCTGGCACCATTCAATTACTTTTTTCACATTCTCTCTGCCAGCTTGATGACCTTTGTAGGAGGCTAAACCTTTTTCCTTTGCCCAGCGACGATTGCCATCCATGATTATAGCTAAATGTTGTAATTTTTTTGACATAATAAAGGAAAAAACTCAGCTAGTTTAAAAAACCGCTGAGCTTTAAAAATGAATTATCTATAAATATTAAATACCATCGTATTTACGCATCGTTAATTGCGACTCAACTTGTTTGACAACTTCAATAACTACGGAAACAACGATAAGTAGACTAGTACCACCAATAGCTAAGGCCTGAATGCCGGAAAAGTAACGCATTATTAAGGGCAAAATAGCAATTACACCTAAAAATAGAGCACCAGCTAAAATTATACGATGTGAGGTGTAGGTTAGATACTGACTAGTATGACTACCAGGTCGAATTCCGGGAATAAAGCCTCCTTGTTTTTGTAAGTTTTCAGCAATTCTGTCAGGCTTGAAAACAACTTCAGTATAGAAAAATGTGAAACCAAATACCAGTAGGAAATATATAATACCGTAAATTAATTGATTATCAAAAGCAGAAATTATAAATTGTGAAAAATTAGCTAACCAATCAGATTTGGCATGTGCAAAAAACTGAGCAATCATTGGTGGAAATGTTACTACAGAGATGGCAAAAATAATTGGCATTACTCCGGCCATATTAACTCGAAGTGGCAAGTGAGTTGATGAGCCTCCCATGGTTCGACTACCTCTAATTTGTCTAGCGTATTGTACCGGAATCTTTCTTTGTCCTTCATTTATCATCACCACTCCGACAATAGTAACAAGAGCAACTATAACAAAACCAATTAATATTTGAATTTGACTCATGTCAAAGTTAAAAATAATTTGTTGAACTTGTTGCGGGAGAGCGGAGATAATACCAGCAAAAATTAAAAGAGAAATACCGTTTCCAATTTTTTTCTCAGAAATTAACTCACCAATCCACATAAGGAAAATAGTACCGGCGGTAATTGTTAGTATGGTTAAAGCTAAATCAATATTGGAAATATCTCCCAAAATTGCTCCACTGGATTGTCGAAGTAGAGTAATCATTCCATATGACTGAATAGCGGCTAATGGTACAGTGGCCATTCTGGTCCAACGATTAATTTTTGTACGACCTGATTCCTCTTTTTGCATTTCCTCTAACTTGGGAACAATCATACCCAGAAGTTGGAAGATAATAGAGGAAGTAATATAAGGAGCTACACCCATCATGACAATGGAAAAGTTTTGCATTCCTCCACCAGAAAATATATTCATTAAACCTAAAACCTGATTGGACTCAAAAAGACTTTGCAAGGCGGCCGCATCAACTCCAGGTACTGGAATATGAGCTGCAAGTCTGAAAATAACTAACATTGATAAAACAAACAATATTTTATTGCGCAAATCTTTAGCTTTCCAAATTTGTTCTATTTTATTAAACATAAATTATATTATTTTATTTGCCCTTTTAAAGTTTCACTCATTAATACTTGATCAAAACTAACTTTAACCTTTAACTTTTCTTTACCTAAAATTTTAACGGGCTTATCTTTTTGTTTAATTAACTTCTTTTTAAATAAATTTTCTGGATTAACAACTTCTTTGTCTTTAAAATTCTGGTTAATAGTTTCTACACTTAAAACTTGATTTTTGGGATTACCAGATTTAAAACCACGCAATTTTGGGGTTTGCTTTATTTGTTGCTTCATACCTAATCTTTGTAAATTAGATACACCTGAGCGAGCTTTTTGACCCTTTTGACCCTTGCCACTATAGGTTCCATGGCCACTGGAATTACCACGACCAATTCTTTTTCGGGTTTTTTTTGATCCCGGGGCAGATTGTATATTATTAATTCCTAACATATTTATTTTTCTTTATTATTATCATTATCTAACTTTTGTTTGTTTTTGTCTAGCTTTTCTTCCTTTTTGGGGGCTTTATCGTTTTTTTCAATCTTTTTTAGATTACTTAAAGCTAAAATCGCACATTGGGCATTATTGATTTTATTGTTAGTACCAAGAATTTTACTGGTAGCATTTTTTACCCCAGCTAAATCTAAAATTGGACGAACAATACCACCGGCAATAACCCCTTTACCTTTACTAGCAGGTTTAAACAGTAATTTAGCAGCGCCAAACTTTTGTCGAACTTCATGTGGTATGGTCTCCTTGACAATTGGTACTTTAATTAAATTTTTCTTAGCTTTATTTACTGCCTTGTTAACGGCCACGGTTACATCAGCACCCTTAGCCATAGCTACAGCTACTGAACCTTTTTTATCACCAATAACTACACAAACACGAAAGCTCATTCTTTTACCTCCAGCCATAACTCTTGTTACTCGAGCTACGTCTAGTATTCTTTGATCAAATTCATCTTTAGCTTCTTTTTTTGGCTTTTTTCCTTTATCAAATTTTTTTTGATTTTTTTCTGTCATATTTAAATATTATTAAAATTCTAAACCTTGTTTTCTAGCTGCCTCGGCAATTGCTTTTACTCTACCGTGGTATCTATAGGCTGATTTATCAAAAACTACTTTTTTAATCTTTTTTTCTAAAGCTTTTTTGGCTAAAAGTTCTCCAAGTTTTTCAGCTTGCTCTATATTATTTCCACTTTTAGATTTCAGTTCCCGACTATGAGCAGAAACTAAAGTAGCTCCTTTTGCATCATCAATTATTTGTAAATAAAAGCCACGATTTGAGCGAAACACGCTAAGTCTAGGTCTTTGACTACTACCTTTAATCTTAACTCTAATTCTTTTTTTTCTTCTTTCTTTAGTAGCTATTTGTTTTTTTATTTTTGACATATTTTTTTATATTATTAACCCTCTTTTGAAGCAGTTTTTCCTGCTTTCTTTCTAACTATTTCTTCTGCATATTTAACACCTTTTCCCTTATAGGGCTCAGGGGGACGAAAACTTCTGATTTTTTGAGCTGTTTCACCTAGCAAATCTTTATCAATAGAGCTCAATGTAATTGTATTACCTTCAACTTGAGCACTTACACCTTCGGGTAAAGTATAGTCAATTGGGTGAGAATAACCTAAATTAAGTTTTAATACATCCTCAGATAAAATAGCTCGGTAGCCAACCCCATTGATTTCTAGTTTTCTTTCAAATCCTTGACTAACACCAATAACCATGTTTTTAACTAAAGCATGAAACAAGCCCCAATAAGCTTTAGACTTCTTAGATTTATCATTCACTGACAAAACAATTTCTTGATCTTTGACCTCCAAATTTACAATCGGTGATATATTTTGTTTCAATTCACCTTTTGGGCCTTTAACTTCCAAACAATTGTCAGTAAATTTAGCACTAAGACCTTCGGTTAATTTAATTGGTAATTTTCCTAAACGAGACATAAAAATTATAGTTAATAGATTTCTCCGATCAGCTCACCGCCGATACCTTGTTTTTTAGCTTTCTGACCGGTCATTAAACCAGCCGAAGTGGAAATAAGGACCATGCCATAATTATTTAAAACCGTAGGAATTTCTTGCTTGTTAACATAAACCTTAACTCCAGGTTTGGAGATTTTTTTAATAGACTTAACAAGAGGGCTCCCATTTTTTTGGTATTTTAGAACTAGTTTTAATTGATCAAAACCTGCCCGTTTGGTTTTTAAACCACCGGGTATAACTTCCGCATTTGCTAGCCATTTTTCTTCTACTAAAATTTTAGCGATAGCATGCTTAATTTTGCTCATTGGTAATAAAATTTCTTTTTTACCAACGGCGGAAGCGTTTCTGATTCTTGTAAACATGTCTGCGATTGGATCGGTCATATTGATTTAAATAATATATTTATGATTAATTTACCAACTAGCTTTTTTAACGCCGGGTAGGTCGCCATTATCAGCTAGTTCGCGAAAACAAATACGGCACAAGTCGAAATCTCGTATGTAACCTCGATTTCTACCACAACGCCAACAGCGATTGATTTTTCGTGTGCTATATTTAGGTTTCTTTTTTGCTTTGACTATTAAAGCTTCTCTGGCCATATAATTTAATTAATTATTACTTTTTTTAAAAGGAAATCCTAACTCTTTAAAAAGAGCTAAGGCTTCTTGTTTGTTTTTAGCAGTACTATCTAAAGAGATTTCTAAACCAAAAATTTTATCTAAATCCTCAGAAGCGATTTCTGCAAAAGCGACATGTTCTTTAATTCCAATAGTTAAATTTCCGGTTTTATCAATATTTTTAGGATCAATACCTCGAAAGTCTCTTACTCGAGGAAAAGTGATATGAACTAATTTTTCAACAAAATCGTACATTCTCTTCCCACGTAGAGTAACTGAAGCCGCAATAATATTACCTTCTCTTATCTTAAAAGCAGAAACTGATTTCTTTGCCGGATTCATTTTAGGTTTTTGTCCGGTAATTTTCATTAAAGCATTTTCAATATTGGCAACAAAATCTTTTTCTTGAAAATGTTTACCAAAACCAACATTGATTACTACCTTTTTTAAACGTGGAACTAAGTAATTATTTTTTAATTCCAAGTCCTTTTTTAATTTTGGTAATATTTTTTTATAATAATTTTCTTTATAAGTCATATTAATTAAATTATTCAATTATTGCTTGGCAACGACGACAATAGCGATGTTTTTTATCTTTTTTATTATCTCGTTTAACAGTTTTGTAGCCAATTCGACTAGGTTTCTCACATTCAGGGCAAATTAAAGCCACATTGGAGGTGTTAATAAAGCCAGGAAATTCCACTCTTTGACCTTTCTCGTTTTCTTTTTGCGGTCGCAAATGTTTAATTAAAATATTTAAACCCTCAATGCTTAAACGATTTTGTTTTGGCATTACTTGTAAAACTTTACCGCTTTTACCTTTATCTTTACCGCTGAGAATTAATACTTTGTCGTTTTTCTTTATTTTCATAAATAATATTTTAATAAATTAAAGGACTTCAGGCGCTAGTGAAGCAATTTTAACAAAACCGGCTCGTCTTACTTCACGAGGTACTGGTCCAAAAATTCTTGTTCCTTTAGGATCTTTTTTATCTTTATCAACGATAACCACACAGGCATTTTCGTTAAATCTAAGATAGGTCCCGTCAGAGCGACCAATTTCTTTTTTACTTCTAACAATTACTGCTTTTACAATATCGCCTTTTTTAATGGCAGCGTGAGGCACTGCTTGCTTAACTGTAGCTGTAATAATATCACCAACTCTAGCATAGCGACGACGATAACCACCTATCACTCTAATGCATTGAAGCATTCTGGCACCTGAATTATCGGCAACTTTTATTTTACTTTGTACTTGAATCATAGAAAAATATTAATTTAATATACGCCACTTCTTAGCTTTGCTTTTAGGGCGACATTCAATAAATTTTACCCAATCACCAATCCGGCATTGATTATTTTCATCGTGAACCTGATAACGACGGGTTTTAGCATACCTTTTTTTGTATTTAGGGTGAACTTTAACCGCCTCAACAGCCACGACTGCTGTTTTATCAGCTTTAACACTTTCTACCTTACCGCTAAATTGCTTAGTGATTTTTTCTTTTTTATTTTTTTCTTCCATATTTTAAAATTAATCTTTTTTTTGTTGTCTCACAGTTAAAATCTGGGCGATTTCTTTTTTAACTAATCTAATATCTCTAACATTTTTTAATTGTTTATTGGAATCTTTAAAACGCAAATCTCTTAGCTTTTCTCTTTTTAAATCTAAAAGCTCTTTTAGTTCTTCTTGAGTCTTTTTTTGTAAATCTTGTATTTTCATAACTTTTTATTTAGAAATAAATTTAGCTTTTAATGGTAGTTTGTGAGCAGCTAAACCTAAAGCTTCTTTAGCTGTCTCCTCATCTAAACCTTCAACTTCAAACATTATTGTGCCCGGTTTTACTACCGCCACATAGTGATCAAGTGAGCCTTTACCTTTACCCATAGGCATTTCACCACCATGGTCAGTTACTGGTTTATCTGGAAAAATTCTAATCCACAATTTACCACTTTTTTTAATATATTTAGAAATCACACGACGAGCTGATTCAATTTGTCTAGAACTTACCCAACACTCAGTAGTGGCTTTTAATCCATAGCTTCCAAAGCTTATAGTTAAAGATCTGGTAGCTTTTCCTCCTCGGCGTCGTTTGTGTTCTTTGCGATATTTAGTTTTTTTTGGCATTAACATATCATTTGCATTATTTAGTAGTTTTAGCCTCTAATATTTGGCCTTTTTCATCTGAATTATCTTCAAAAACCTCTCCTTTATAAATCCAAACCTTAATTCCGATTGAGCCATATGTGGTATTGGCAGCTCCGCGAGCATAGTCAATATCTGCTCTTAATGTATGAAGAGGAACTTTTCCGGAAACTAATTTTTCAGTCCGGGCAATTTCAGCACCATTTAAACGACCACTTACCACCACCTTTACACCTAATGCACCAGCTCTTTCGGCTTTAGAAACTACTTGCTTTATAACTCTTCTAAAGGGCATTCTTTTTTCCAGATCAACAATCATTGATTGCACTAAAACTTGTGCAGATAAATGAGGTTTGGCTACTTCTTTAATATTTAAATTAATTTCCGTTGGTCTAAAGTTCTTTAAAAATTGTCGATGAAGTTTTTTCTTCAAATCTTCTACACCACCACCTCCACGGCCAATTAACAGTCCCGGGCGAGCGGTATGAATATCAATAGTAATCTTATTTAAACTACGAGCAATTTCTACTTTATCAATACCCGCCTCTTTCATGGTTTTAATTAAATATTTTCTAATCCCAACATCTTGTTGGACATTTTTAATATAATTTTTACCACTATCAAACCAGGTTGAAGGCCAGGTTTTAATCACGCCGAGGCGTAATACTTTTGGATTTACTTTTTTTCCCATATTAATAATTAATAATTGATAATTTAACCACTTTTGCGACGAAAGACTTTATCGGTAAAACCGGAACCGGCAGATTTATTTTTTTTAGTATCTTCAGTTTCTGGTTTTTTTTCCGTCTTTTTTGGAGACTTTTTCTCCTTCTTCTCCCTTGATTTATCAGCCCCTTTTGCCATATCATCTAATTTTACCGGATCTTCAACTTTTACTTTTCGACTTTCTTTTTTTCCACTATCAACTATTTCTTTTAAAACTAAATTTATCTGACAGGTTCTTTTACGAATTTCAGTAGCTCTACCAAAGGCTCTTGGCATCCATCTCTTTAGCGTAATTCCTTCATCGACTTTTATCTCTTTTATTTTTAAATTATTTTTATCTAAATTAAAATTGTGTTCTGCATCAGCTAAAGCGGTTTTAATTAATTTTGAAACCGGCAAAGCAGCTCGTTTATTGGCAAACTTCAATTGATCAAGAGCTTGATTAACTGGCATTTTTCTAATTAAATCCACTACAAGGCGAACTTTACGTGGCGACATTCTTAAATTTTTAACTTTAGCATTTATTTCCATATATTTATGAACTTATTTAAAACTATTTTCCTTGGGTTTTAGCCATTTTACCACCGTGGCTAACAAATTTTCTGGTTGGAGCAAATTCGCCTAAACGATGACCAACCATATTTTCTACTATTAATACTGGCACATGTTGTTTACCATTGTGAACACCGATAGTGTAACCAACCATCTCTGGTGTGATTGTACAAGCTCTATCCCAAACCTTGATAATTGTTTTGTCATTAGGACTTAATGCTTGAATTTTTTTAAGAATTCGCTCGTTTACGTATGGCCCTTTTTTTAAACTTCGACTCATATATTATATAATTTTAATTATTTTTTAATTATTTTCTCTTCTTCTTAGTTCTTCTTTTAACAATCAATTTATCTGATGCTTTCTTGACTCTAGTTTTAACGCCGTAAGCTTTTTTACCCCATTTGGTTTTAGGAGTTTTTAAACCAATTGGTTGATTACCTTCACCACCACCATGGGGATGATCATTAGGGTTCATTACAGAACCTCTAACTGTCGGACGCCAACCTAAATATCGGCGTCTTCCGGCTTTACCTAAAGAAATATTTTTCTTTTCCGGGTTACTAGCTTGGCCAATTGTACATAAACATTCTTTTTTGATTTTTCTAATTTCTCCACTAGGTAATTTAATTTGTGCATACTTGCCTTCAACACCCATATTATATGCAATATTTCCAGCTCCGCGGGCTAAAACCGCTCCTTTTCCGGGTTCCATTTCTAAATTGAAAATTGCTACACCAGCGGGAATATTTTCTACAGCTGTGGCATTACCAGTTTTAATTTCTACTGGTTTTTTTGAACTAATTACTTCATCGTTTACTTTTAAATTCATGGGGGCAACGATATAGCGCTTATCTCCATCAGTATATTTAAGTAGGGCAATTCTTGCTCCTCGATTAGGATCATATTCAATACTAGCTACCTTAGCTGGTACATCAAACTTATCACGATTAAAATCTATTAAACGAAAATTTCTTTTAGCTCCACCACCACGATGTCTTACAGTGATTTTTCCCTGTGAATTTCTACCACCACTTCTATTTTTATTTTTCACTAAAGCTTTCTCTGGTTTTGATTTGGTAATATCAGAAAAATCATCAAAACTGGCATGTCGTCTTCCTGGAGTATTAGGTTGTACTTTTTTAATTCCCATATTTAATTAATTAAACACCTTCATAAACTTGAATATGCTGATCTTTAGCTAAGGTGATTATGGCTTTTTTAAAATCTTTTCTTTTACCTCTAATTCTTCCCCGTCTTACATTTTTTCCTTCCATTTTAACAATATTGACAGCTAAGGGTTTTATTCCATATACAGCTTTAATTGCTTTGCTTACTTCTAATTTATTGGCAGAATTAGCAACTAAAAAAACATATTTATTCAAAGCTCCTAGATCAGTAGCTTTTTCTGTGACTAAAGGTTTGATTAAAACGCGATAGGCATCTTTATAGTTACTATCAATTTTTTTGTCCTTAACAGACTTTTTCAACTCTTCTTTTTCATAAAGTTGCTTCATGTTTTCCTTTTTTGTCTCCTCCTTTTCTTCTGGTTTTTTGCTTTCTTTAGTTGTTTTATTTCCTTTTTTATTAAATATAGCCATATTTTTAATCTTGATATTTTTTCTCTAAACTATCAATTGCTGATTCAGTTAACAATAGAAAGCGGTGTTTTAATAAATCAAGTGTATTAATATTTTCTAAATTTATAATCTTTACTCCCTCTAAATTTCGACCAGAATATTTTAGTTTTTCGTTTTTTTGATCGTCAATTACTAAAATATTTCGTCTATCTGATTTTAAAATATTTTTCTCTAAATTAGATAAAATTTCATCAAATTGTTTAGTTTTATATTCCTTAAAGTCCAATTTATCAATTACTACCATAGCCTTTTCCTTTAATTTATCTGATAAAAGCATAAGGAAGGCCTTTTTTTTCATTTTCTTGTTAATATCCTTTTTAAAATTTCTATCTTTTGTAGGACCAAAAGTTACTCCACCGCCTGCCCAAATTGGTGAACGGTTAGAACCAGCTCTAGCTCTACCAGTTCCCTTTTGACGCCAAGGTTTTCTTCCGCCACCTTTAACTTCGCTTCTATCTTTGCTATGAGCTATTACTTGGCGCTCATTTCCCATTTGTGCTACCATTGCTTGATGAATCAAGGCGGTATTTGGCTCCACAGCAAAAACTTTAGGAGATAAATTCTTCTCTTTTAAAGCTTTTCCCTGTTGGTCAACAACTGATATTTTAGTGGACATATTTATAAATTAAATTATTTTTCAGTTTTTTTATCTTCAGTCTTTTTTTCTTCTTCTTTTTTCTCTTTCACTTCTTCTTTATTTTCTTTTTCTTCTTCTTTTTTCTCTTTCACTTCTTGTTTTTTCTCTTTTGTTTCTTCTTCTTTATTTTTTTCTTCAGTAAATTTCATTTCACCTTTAGCTTTAATAGTTACCCAGGAATTAACTGCTCCTGGAATCGCTCCGGCAATATAGATAATATTGTTTTCTTGATCAATTTTTACGATTGCTAGATTTTTTACAGTCACTTTTTCATGACCCATACGGCCAGGCATTCTTACTCCTTTAAAAACTCGAGATTGGCCCATTGAACCGATAGATCCAGGCATTCGAAGTTGATCTTTGTTGCCATGAGTTTTGTCACCACCAGCAAATTTATGTCTTTTAACTACACCTTGAAATCCTTTACCTTTACTAACCCCGGTAACATCAACAGTTTCTTCTTCTTGAAATGATGAAATATCAATTACTTGACCAGGTTTAGCTGAACTTTCTTCTTTTAATCTGAACTCTTTAACAAATGATGGTTTTAGATTCAATTTCTTAAAATGACCAAGTTGAGATTTATTGATATTTTTCTCTTTTTTAGTACCACTAGCAATTTGCAAAGCAAAATATCCATCTTTAGCCATTGTTTTAACTTGTGAAATCACATTAGAATCAACCGCAATCGGAGTTAAAGTAACTTTATTATCAGCCAACCAGACTTGAGTCATTGGCTTCTTTTTTCCTATAATATATTTCATAAAATTTTTAAACAAAAAAACTGGTAAATAACCAGTCAAAACAAGACAATATAAATAATCTTTATAATAATTAAAATTGTTTTGTTTTAACCTCCATTGCTTATGATCTAGTTTTAACACTTTCTTAAAAGAGTTATCAAAACCATCTTCAAAAGCCTTAAAATTTTTAAGTTTAGACTATTTTAGTTTACTGCATTTTAATTTCTACGTCAACACCTGCAGGCAAATTTAAACTAGTTAAATCTTCAATAGTCTTGGCTCCGGGATCTATAATATCAATAATTCTCTTATGGGTCCTCATTTCATATTGATCACGGGCATCTTTATGAACAAAAGTTGAACGATTAACTGTGTATTTCTTTTTTTCAGTTGGCAGTGGAATTGGTCCAAAATACTTACCATCACTTCTTTCAATGGTCTCGACAATTGTTTTAGTTGATTGATCAATTATTTTGTGATCAAAAGCTTTAATTTTAATGCGAATTCTTTGTTTAAATTCTTTAGCTTCTTTTTTAGCTTCACTCATAAATCGTTTTACAAATAAATTTTAAATAAACACTAAAGGCTTGCCCTTTTTAAAAGAGCAAGCCGAAGTATCTATTTACTTAATAACTTTAGCAACTACACCAGCACCAACTGTGCGACCGCCTTCACGAATCGCAAATCTTTGCTTTTCTTCAAGTGCAATTGGAGAAATTAATTTAACTTTTAAATTAACAGTATCTCCAGGCATCACCATTTCAGTGCCTTCTGGCAATTCAACTTCACCGGTTACATCAGTGGTTCTGATATAGAATTGAGGTTTATAGCCTTTGAAGAAAGGTTTATGTCTACCACCTTCTTCTTTAGATAAAATATAAACTTCAGCTTCAAATTCAGTGTGAGGAGTAATTGTACCTGGTTTACATAAAACTTGACCACGTTCAACTTCATCTTTTTTAGTCCCACGTAGCAAAATGCCAGCATTGTCACCAGCTTGTCCTTCGTCAAGTGATTTATTAAACATTTCTACACCAGTAACTGTAGTCTTTTTAGTATCTCTTAAACCAATGATTTCAATTTCTTCACCAACTTTTACAATTCCTCTTTCAATTCTACCAGTTACAACAGTTCCTCTACCTTCAATTGAAAAAATGTCTTCAATTGGCATTAAGAAACTTTGATCAACATCTCTGTGTGGCTCAGGAATACTTTCATCCATTTTTGCTACCAAATCCATAATTGGATCTGCATCAGGACCAGTTGGGTTTTCCAGTGCTTTTAATGCACTTCCGCGAACAATTGGAGTTTCATCACCAGGAAATTCGTATTTTTTAAGTAAATCACGAATTTCTTCTTCTACTAAGTCAATTAATTCTTTGTCCTCTACCATATCGCATTTGTTTAGAAATACAGCAATATTAGGTACACCAACTTGTCTAGCTAAAAGGATATGTTCACGAGTTTGTGGCATAGGTCCATCAGTAGCTGATACTACCAAAATTGCTCCATCCATTTGCGCAGCACCGGTGATCATGTTTTTAACATAATCAGCGTGACCTGGACAATCAACGTGAGCATAATGTCGGTTTTCTGATTCATATTCTACATGAGCGGTAGCGATAGTAATTCCACGCTCTTTTTCTTCAGGCGCAGCATCAATTTCACCAACGTCTTTAGTAGAAGTAGTCATGCCTTTGGCATTTAATACTTTTAACATCGCGGCGGTTAAAGTAGTTTTTCCATGATCAACGTGGCCAATAGTACCAACGTTAACATGGGATTTGCTTCTTTCAAATTTTTCTGCCATGTTTTTACATATCCAGCCCCTAAATTTAATTAGAGTTTCTTTCTCTCTTTAGAGAAACCAGCTGGGTCTTTTAATTAATTTATATTTATTATTCAATTTCCTTCGCTTTGTTTTTTACTTGCGGAGGAATTTGCCAACGCTTTTTTCCGGCTTCATCCGGGTTTGCTACATCAGGATTTTCTTGATTTTTCCACATTGATATTTCGCGATTAATTTTATCAGCTAAATTATCATCTGTCAAATCATTATTTTCCTTTGAAATAGCGGGTTTTTTCTCACTTTTATCAATCATTTTTTCATACTTATCAATGTCTAGCAAAACAAAAGTATCTTCCGGATTTTCAGGATTATATAATATAACATTATCCTTAGTTTTTTTGGCTAAAGCAATCGCTTTTTTAAATTGCTCATGCATATATTTTAAATTATTTAACGGATTTTTCCTTGATATTTTCTAATATATTTTTAGGGACTTCATTGTATTCCTTAAATTCCATAGTATAATTTGCTCTACCTTGACTCATTGATCTAAGAGCAGTAGCGTAACCAAACATCTCTGCCAGTGGCACTTTTGCTTGAATGGCTTTTACATTATTTGGTCTATCAATCATCTCATCAATTTGTCCACGCTTGGCATTTAAGTCACCAATAATGTTGCCCATATACTCCTCAGGAGTTACAACTTCCACTTTCATAATTGGTTCAAGAAGAACCGGTTTAGCTTGTCGACAAGCATCTTTAAAGGCCATAATGGCCGCCATTTTAAAGGCAACTTCAGATGAGTCAACTTCATGGTAGCTTCCATCATAAACAGTGGTTTTTATATTAATCATTGGATAACCTACGACAACTCCACTTTCCATAGCTTCTTTAACACCTTTTTCAATACCGGGGATAAATTCTTTTGGAATCACCCCACCTTTTACTTCATCAACAAATTCATAACCTTTTTCACTTTCCTCAATCGGCTCCACTCTTAAATAACAATGACCAAATTGTCCTCTTCCACCTGATTGCTTGGCATATTTATGTTCAGCTTGAGATTTTTCTAAAATGGTTTCACGATAGGTAACTTGTGGTCTTCCTACGTTAGCTTCTACACCAAACTCTCTTTTTATGCGATCAACAATAATATCTAGGTGAAGCTCTCCCATACCAGAGATCAAAACTTGATTAGTTTCTTCATCAGTTTCCACTCTAAAGGTTGGATCTTCTTCAGCTAGACGCTGCAGAGCCACTCCCATCTTTTCTTGATCAGCTTTAGTTTTTGGCTCTACCGCAATTTTAATTACTGGTTCAGGAAAATTAATTGACTCCAATAGCATTTGATTACCCTCAGCACATAAAGTATTACCAGTAGTAGTATCTTTTAAACCAATTATAGCTACAATGTCACCAGAATAAATTTCATTTATTTCTTCCCTTGAATTAGAATGCATTCTTACCAGTCTACCAACTCTTTCTTTTTTACCAGTTGTAGCATTTATCACATAAGAACCAGATTTAAGGACTCCCTGATACACGCGAACAAAACATAGTTTTCCAACAAATGGGTCAGTGGCCACTTTAAAGGCTAAACCGACAAATGGTTGACTGTCATCAGCTTTAACCATAAACTTCTTTTCTTCATCACGCACATCTCTAGCTTCAATATCAGCAACCTCCAAGGGAGATGGTAAATATTGATTAATAGCATCTAAAACTAATTGCACACCAATGTTTTGCAGAGCTGTACCAGTCATTACTGGATATAGTTCATTATGAATCACTCCAGTTCGAATACATTTTTTAAGTTCATCAACACTAATTTCTTCCCCATTTAAATACTTTTCCATTATTTCTTCATCAGACTCAACTGCTCTTTCAATTAACTCAGAACGTAATTTTTGCGCTTGCTCTTTTAAATTTTCAGGAATATCAATTTCTTCAATTTGCTCACCAAAATTTCCTTTAAACTCATAAGCTTTCATATCAACTAAATCAATCACGCCACTTAAATTATCCTCAGCTCCAATTGGTAATTGAATAGCCACTGCTTTAGGACTAAGTCGTGAGCGAACTGACTCTAAACTCATCATAAAATCAGCTCCCATTTTATCCATTTTATTGATAAAACAAATTCTAGGAACTTGATATTTATCCGCTTGACGCCAGACAGTTTCTGATTGAGGTTCAACACCAGCTTGACCATCAAAGACAGCAATAGCGCCATCTAGCACTCTAAGTGATCTTTCAACCTCTACAGTAAAGTCAACGTGACCGGGAGTGTCAATTACATTAATCCTAAAATCTTTCCAAAAACAAGTAGTGGCAGCAGAAGTAATGGTGATTCCACGTTCTTTTTCTTGTTCCATCCAATCCATTTCCGCCGCTCCATCATGGACCTCACCAAGTTTATGTTTTCTTCCAGAATAAAAAAGAATTCTTTCTGTGAAAGTTGTTTTTCCGGCATCAATGTGAGCCATGACGCCGATATTTCTTGTTTTGTCTAATGAATATTCTCGAGGCATAAATTATATTACAATTAAAATTTTTAAATTAACGAGCAAAGTGAGCAAAAGCTTTATTAGCTTCAGCCATTTTGTGAATAGCTTCACGTTTTTTTACCGCTGCCCCTTCACCGTTTGAGGCATCTAAAATTTCATAAGCTAACTTTTCTGCCATTGAACGACCACGTCTATCTAAACTAGCCTTAATTAACCATCCGGAAGCTAAAAAGAAACGTCTTTCTCCTCTAACCTGAAATGGCACTTGATAGTTAGCGCCACCCACACGTTTTCCTCTAACTTCAACTAGTGGTGAAACTTTCTTTACTGCTTTATTGAAAACATGACGAGGGTCTTGTTTAGTTTCTTCTTTGATAATAGAAAAAGCTGAATAAACAATTTTCTCGGCTGTTGATTTTTGACCTTTTTTCATTATATGGTTAATAAATTTAGCGATACTTAAATCATTATATTTTGAATCGCCTTTTATATCCCTTTTTGGTGCTTGTTTTCCTCTCATAGTAGAAATAGACAATTATCTGTCAGCTATTACAAATAATTGCTTAAATTATATAATTATTCTTTTGGTTTCTTGGCTCCGTAAAGACTTCGACCTTGTCGTCTAGCTTCTACTCCTCCAGCATCATAGACTCCTCTTATCACTTTATAGCGGACACCAGGTAAATCTTTAGTCTTTCCACCTTTAACTAAAACAACAGAGTGTTCTTGCAGATTGTGTCCCATTCCGGGAATATAGGCAGTTACTTCCATTCCATTAGATAATCTAACTCTAGCAATTTTTCTCAAAGCTGAGTTTGGTTTTTTAGGAGTAACGGTAGTTACCTTTAAACATACTCCTTGTTTAAATGGAGATCCTTTTCTGTTAATCTTTTTTTTGCGATGCAAAGAATCAAAGGTAGTATGCAAAGCTAGAACCTTTTGTCTAGCGATTGGTTTTTCTCTTCCCTTTCGAACTAATTGGTTGATTGTAGGCATAAAAATTTATTTAAAACATTAAAATTATCCTGAATTACAGGACATTTTTTAAATTACCCAGTTAATTTAACAAAATAAAAATAATAAGTCAAGGTTTGTTTATACTTTAATAGTAGATAAAATTTAAATTTATTTTTTTAGAAAATATTTTATCATTCAGCAATCATAACCCCAACTTCACCTCGTCTAGCATGATCAGGAGCATTACAAGAAAAACTATATTCACCTTTAGCGTCTGGAACTCTAAATTCAATTGCCCTAGTATCTCCTGGTGCTAAACCAATTTGTACTGCTTTTAAAATATCATCATCAAATTTAAAAATATGAGTAAATGAATCAATAGCACTAACAGAGAGAGTAATTATTTCTCCCGAGTTAACGGTAAATTCGTTTGGACTCCACCCTTCTGCAGAAATTTCTAATTGAATCGCATCATCTAGTAATTCGTTTTTATTAGTTACAGGAAATGGAATTGGAGCTCCTGGAGTCATTGGTTCTAAATGAGTATTATATGCTGGATTTTCTCCAATCATTCTCTCTAAATTATCATTACTAATTCCTAGCCCTATATTGCGCATTATAGAGAAAGCATCATTTGGGCGACCAAGGAAATATCGTTTATTGTTTTCAGGGTTAACATACCAAGCTTCTCCGTTATCTTCAACTTGAAGAAGAATTCTACCAGCTTGATTTTTAGCAAAGTCAAAATCATGATTTAGTTTTCCCGGTCCCAGTGGGTCATAGCCATGGGTTAGTTCAGTAAAGTCACAATAACCATCACCGTCACTATCGGTGCTGTCTACATCTAGACCCATGGCTACTTTAAAGGCATCTGGTAAACCGTCACCACTTGTATCTTTACCTGATAAATGATCAAGAGATACTGGAATTTTATCTAAATCATCATTGCTTATCCCTACTCCTTGCTCACGCATAACTGAAAAGGCATCGTCTGGACGTCCCAAGGAATATTTTTCAGATTTTTCTGGATGAACATAATAGGCTTCACCAGCACTTTCTACTTGAAGAAGAATTCTACCTTTTAAATTATTATGCATTGCTTGATTTTTAATCTCTGTTTTTTTCATAATGTCTTGTGGTGGTACTGGTTGGGGTGTGGGCTCAGGTGTTGGTTGGGGGTCTAGTGAATTAATAATTGATATTAAATTATTTTTTATTTCATCATTAAAACCTATAAAATATTGATCATCACTAATTATTATAGGAGTAACATTTAAATAATTTTCATCTATATTATATTCATTAAATATATTTTTAACTGTTTCGCTATCATTTGAGATATCATACTCTATAAAAGTAAATTTTTTCTCTTTTTTATAATTTTCTAAAAATTCCTTTACGTTTTCACAATGAGGACAATTTGAATTTGAAATCAAAATAATATCTTCTTCTATATTAGTAATTGAATCTTGATTTTTTGCAACTTTTACTTCTATGTCTTCATTAATTACTACTATATCATCTGAACTTAATATTAACTTGTTATCTTGTACTTCTCCAATATCTGTTTCTAAAATTTCTTTTTCAAAGTTAATTACTATATTAAATTTTGATTCAGAGTTTAAGAATTTAAGTTTAATAAAATCTAATTGAGAACCTTCACTCATTGTGGTGATTAATTTTTGTAATTTATATACATAATAATCACCATGATCATAATAATCATTATTTAGAGAAATATTAAAACTAGAGCTATCATTATTTAAGATTTTATCTAAACCTGAGTCATCTAGCTGCCAATTAGATTTTAATTTCTCAAAAAAATTATGATTCTCTTCTAAATCAACATTCAATGAAACTTTATTAGCATCTTCTATTTTATAGTTTATTGTATATTCATCAATTACTGATTGTATTTCATCAACCCTTACTTCCACTGTTGGTGAACTACTTTCATTAAAGTAATGAAATAATTCTTCAAAATTAAATACTAATTTGTTATCATTAACTTCTCCAATATCTGAGTGTATAATTTCTCCATCAAATAAAAATTCAAAATCAATATCAATATCTAATTCAATATCACCAGATACTGGAGAAAGTTCATCATCTAATTCAAGATTAGCGGATTCTAGATTAAATTTATCTGCACCAGCTTGAAATTCAAAATTTTCATTATATTCATCTTCTTCACTTGGTATAGGTAAATCCAAGTAATCAACTAAATTTATAATAGAGAATGTATGTATATCATCATTTTTTTCTATATCTATAGTCCCTGGTATAAAGATATTATAAAAAATCATCTTTCCTTCTTCATTAACACTACAATCAGAAAAAATTAAACCTAATTCAAGATCATATTCAGATTCTTTTTTATAATCTTCACATGAGTCTTCAATTGTGGATAATACATAATCATTTAAATCTTCATATTCATCTGGTATTTCTTCGTTTTCACTTTCAATACTCATCTTAATGAATTCATAAATATCATATTCAGCTTTAACTACCATTGATCCATCAGAATAAACACTTTGCCTAACTTCTAACTTATCACAAGCACTTAAAACAAAAGCGATTAGAAACAGAGAAATAAAAATAGTTGTTTTTTTCATAATTTTAGATTATTTAATAAATATTTAAAACATTCCCCAAGTTAATAAATTAAATAAAATATAAACTATGGGTAAAATTAACTGAAAAGCAAAAAATATAAATATTAATATAAAAAAGAAACCATAACGACTAAAACTTAAATAACGTTGAGCCATATCAGGTGGCAAAAATGTAGCTAAAATCTTTGAACCATCAAGTGGTGGAATTGGCAGCAAATTAAAAACCATCAGTAGCAAATTAATAAAAATTGCCATTTGCATAAAATAATTAAAACCCTCAGTTTCAATAGGAATAAATCGCCAAGCCAGAGCTAGACCAAAAGCTAAAATAAAATTAGCCATCGGACCAGCTAAAGCCACTTTAGCAGAACCATATTTTGGATCTTTTAGATTATAAGGATTATATGGCACCGGTTTAGCCCAACCAAAAACAAACCCAGCCCCGGAGATGATAAGTAAAAAAGGTAAAAGCAAAGAACCAAAAAAATCCAGGTGAGGAATTGGATTTAGTGTTAACCTTCCCGCCAACCTAGCGGTGGGGTCACCTAAACGATCCGCCATAAACCCGTGCATATACTCATGAAAGGCAGCTGAAAATATTAATATTACAATTAGTGAAATAATTTCTATTAACTCCATAGAATAAAATTATAGCATGACTTGAAAAATTTTAAAAATACTGTTAATATAAAAAACATAAAAATTAGTTTTTCGGTTTCCGTATATTTAAAGATACTAAATTACGGACCTGATTAGAAAAAATATGGGAAGAAAATGTGACCTTTGTCGTCGTGGCTCCACAAGAGATGCTAGCCGTTCACACTCTAAAGTAAAGACCCTAAAACGTCAACATGTAAATTTGCAAAATAGAAATATTGACGGTTTAAAATTTAAAGTTTGCACTTCGTGTTTGCGAACTATCACCAAAGATGAAAGAGCCAAAGAAAAACAAAGCTTAAAATAAGCTTTGTTTTTTTATATATCTATAAATTAAAAAAATAGCACCATAATATATAAAAACACTCATGTATCCTATACTTTCAACCTGTAAATAAAAACTAGAAAAACTACTCATAAACTCCGCTACATTAATTAAATAACTACTCAAATAATATATGGGTGAAAAAAGAAACCATGCAAGTACTTTAAATATTGAAGATAAAATCAATGTTGGAAAAAGCCAAAACATCAGTAAACTAAAGACTGGAAAAATTAAAACATTGGAAAATACACTAACAAGAGAGATATAGTTAAAATGCCCAACTAAAATCGGCCAAATCATTATCTGCACACTCAGGGAAAGAAAAAATGCTAAAAAAAATGGCCGAATAAACTTTCTCAATTTAGGATAAACTCTAGAGATTATTTTCTCATTTAAACTATTAAAACTAGGCATAAATAACATAATCCCTAAAACTGCCATAAAAGACAGTTGCCAGCCAATATCAAAAAGAGACTCGGGATTAATTAAAAGTGAAATGCTAGCACAGACTGATAGTGTAGATAATGGATGAACAAGGCGATTATTTCGCCAAGCCATTAAAGCTAAAAGTGACATCAAAAGAGCCCGAAAGGCTGAAGCTCTAGCACCGACTAAAACAACATATAAACTAAGTAAAACAAGAAGTGGCCAACAGGCCATTTTCTTTTTTAGTCCAAAGCTAATAAGTAAAAGTAAGAGAAAAAAACTAATTAAATTAATATGAGTACCAGAGACAGCTGTTAAGTGTGCGATTCCTGAGTGCCTAAAATCATCTCCAACTTCCTCTGACACCTTTTGTCTGTCACCAAGTAGCATGGCTAAAACTAAGCCAGCATTTGGTTCAGGCAAATTTCTCTTCACCAGTTTATAAATATTTTGCTTAAAGTCATATATATAACTTAAAAATCTACTTCCCTTTTTAGCTTCTTTTCTATCAACAATTCTAGGAAAACTACAAGTATAATATATACCTTCCCTGGCTAAAAATTTTTGGTAATCAAAATCATCAATTTTCTCTGGCAACTTTAAATCACAATTTATAATCAAATTTTTACCATAACTAAATTGAGGATAAAGTGGCCACCAAGATATAATTTTAAAATTAAAATCACTATTTACAGGACACAAAACTAACTCCTGAGTATTTTCTTTGCTAACTGGCTCTTTACATATCCAAACATCTAGATTTTGTCTACCTAGCTTATCTTTAGTATTTTTTAAATAATCATCGCTATTTTCAAAATTATAAAAAAGAGTGAGAGTAAAGATTAATAGAGCTAGAAAAACACGACTGCTTTTATGTTTTCTTAAATTAAAAATTAAAAGAATAATTAAAAAAATTGAAACAAAAATTGGCCAAGAAAAATTTAAACTAGCTTTAAATACTAAAGACAGTATAAAAGAAAAAGAGTATAAAAAAAGGCTTGTTTTAGGCATAATCCTAATTTAACAAGCTCTTTTAAATTTACTTTAAACAAATTTTAAATTTTATCTTTCTGTCTTTAGTTTTAAATAAGCTAGGGCAAATTCTTTTAAATCTCCATCAAGTACTTTACTGGGATCTTTTTTTTCCAGTTGACTGCGATGATCTTTGACAATTTGATTGCCATATAAAATGTAGGAGCGAATTTGTTTGCCCCACTCTGCTTTAAGATTATCACCTTTCAAATCACTTTTTAAATCATCTTTTTTTTCAAGTTTTAGCTTATATAATTTTGCTTTTAAAAGGTTTAATGCATTCTGTTTATTTTGATACTGAGAGCGCTCACTTTGACAGCTAACTATAATATTACTAGGCAAATGAGTAACTCTAACTGCTGAGTCGGTTGTATTGACACTTTGACCACCTGGGCCACTTGAGCGAAAAACATCTATTTTTATATCCTCATCTCTGAGAGAAATTTCCTTTTCATCTCCTAGGTCTGGTAAAACCTCAACTAGTGCAAAGGAGGTTTGCCTTAGAGCTTCTCCATCAAAAGGTGAGATTCTGCCCAAGCGATGCACGCCGTGCTCGCTTTTGAGCCAGCCATAAGGGTAGTAGCCACTAATTTTTAACAAACTACTTTTAATTCCGGCTTCTTGGCCATAAATTTTGTCTATAATTTTTACTGACCAATTCATTTTCTCAGCAAAACGAAGATACATTCTCTCAAGCATACTTGCCCAGTCTTGAGCATCAACTCCACCAGTGCCAGCATGAATTGATAAAAAAACATCATAGTTATCAAACCTAGAAGAAAACAAAGCTTCATCTTCTAATTTCATCAATTCTTCTTCAATCTTTAATTTAGTCTTCTCTAAGTCTTTTATAACTTCTAAATCTTTTTCTCTATTAGCTAATTTTTCTAAATCAATTGCTTCCTTTATTTTATCCTCCAAAATTTTCATTTTGTTGATAAAAAAATCTAATTTTTCAGCTTCTTGGCTAATTTTTTTAGCTTTCTCGGGAATTTGCCAAAATTGAGGCTGATTAATTTTTTCTTCTAAATCTTTCTTTCTTTTAATTTTTTCCTTTAAGCTAAATAATTTAGAAAGTTTTTTAAAATCATCTGATATTTTTTGCCAATCTTTGTTCATATATTTTATTATAATTAAAAACAAATTACATTAAAAAATAATAATCTAGTGGAACAAAAACAGTTTCTAATTCTTTGTTTATTTTCAATTCAGAGTTTGAAAAAATAAGATTATAGTTTGAATTAATCCTCTTAGCGCTAGTGGCTATTTGTTTTATATTTTTATCTCCCATGCCAACTTCAATTAATATCTGTTTATTGTTCATAATTTGTAAGATAAAATCAACCCCTCCTTGAACGCTATCATATCTAACTAAACCTTGATTTTTTAAGATAAATTCACGGTAAAGATGAGAGGCAAATGAATCTTCTAATAATTTTCCTTGTCTAGTTAAGTATGTGCTTTCTTGACCTGTATAATAAAAGAAGATCATTCTAATTGCCGGTGACATAAATAAATATTTATTTGGTTTTTTAGCGCTTGTCATATTTGAACCATAAGCTGGAATTTTAATTAATAACTCAGCTTTTTCTAAGGCTTCAAAAATACTAGATATTGTTAAACGATTTATAGCAAATCTTTCTTCTAATACTTTTAAACTACTTGTATCATTGTCTGCAATTGCAAACAAAATTCTCTTTACCGCAGACAATGTTTTTTGATCAAAATTTCCAAGCGTTGGTAGGTCTTGTTTTATAATTTTATCAAGCAATAAAGAAATTGCGTCATAGACAGCTACCTCACTTGGCATAGTTAAAGAAAAGGGTAAAGAACCATAAGATAGGTAAGTTTTAATATCGTGTCTATCTATTTTAGACCACAGATCATTTACACTTCCTTGGATTTCATTTAATTTAGTATAAACATCATCGGCTGTATCAGAAAAATATATAGCTTTAGAAATCTTGTCTCTTAGATCAATTTTAAAGGATTGATCATTTTTAATCATTTCATACTCCACAAATGACAGAGGCGGCATTCTCTCAAAAATTGCTCTTCTGGCTAAATTGGTTGTAGTTTGCAAAGTAACAGCCGATGATCCTGAACAACAAAAAAATACATTTGAAGTTTTATCAAATAAAATCTTTAAACTAATTGCCCAGTTGGGATCAGCTTGCACCTCATCAAAAAATATTAAAGTCGGTTTATCTATACTTTCAATACTTTTACCAATTATGTTTTCAAAGGCCGATATTACATCACTAACACCTGAATCAAAAAGAGTTTGTGTTTCTTCAATAGATAAAAATAAAATATCATCTACTTTTTTAGAATATTTTAAACACAATTGAGCCATTAATGTAGTCTTACCAACACCTCTAAAGCCCGGAATAATAACCATTTTATTATCCAAATTTTTGTCTAAAAAAGTATCAATATACTTCTTGATTTTTGCAAACATAAATCGCCGAGGATATTCATTTCCTTTTTGGTTATGAGTATACCTCTTAACTCGATTACTGGTAGTTCTTATTTGTTGTTGAAGATATTGTATTAATTCTTTTTTCATATATATTGTATTATATTAGTAATATATGTTACTAGTATATTATAATATACTAGTAAAGTCAATACTTGATTTTTTACCTAATAATAAAGATAAATTAAAAATTATTCGGCAATTTTATACCTAGATCCCCTTCCTTGCCCTATTCTCTCAATCCTTTTTAAGCGTAACAAAACATCTAAAGCCTGCTTAATTGTTGGACGCGGGATATCTGTGCCAGCGACAACATCACCCGTGCTAAATACTTCCAAGTCTTGGATAAATTTCCAGATAATTAACTGTTTTTCTGAAAGCAGTTTTTCGATATTTTCATTGCTCATAAGATCAATCGCCGCTTCAGCTTGCTTATAAAGCATATTAAAGAAAAACTCAAACCAGGGGGCAATATTCTCGTCCTTTTTGCCGAAAGTCTTTTGGCTGTTTCTAAGCGCCAAGTAATAGTCCGATTTATTGTCTTCAATATATTTTTCATGCGAAACATAAGGCATGTACAGGTAACCACTCTGAAGCATTAGAAGATTGGTTAATACTCGTGAAATCCGGCCGTTGCCGTCATGAAACGGGTGGATCTTTAAAAGTTCCACAACAAAATTAGCGATCACCAGTAAAGGATGATAACGTTTTTCCTGTAAATACAAATTGCTAGCCTCGACTAATTCCGACATTTCTTTCGATACCAAGTGCGGCGCGGTCGGATTGAAAACTACGCCAACTTCACTGCCCTGGGCGTCATAGGCCACGACTTTGTTCTCACCGAATTTATAATTGCCCAAATGCCCCCGATCTTTTTCTGAATATTTTAAAAGCTCTTTATGAAAATGCTTGATTGAACTTTCATTAAATTTAAAGGTTTTCCAGGCATTAAAAATATTTTCCAAAAGCTCGTAATAGCCTTGCACTTCCTGCCTGTCCCGGTCGGCAAATTTCTGAATATTAAGACATCGCATTACTTTTTCAATATCCTCATCACTTAACTTAACTCCTTCAATACGGGTTGATGCTCCAGTTGAAGTAATCAAAACAGAACGCTTTAAGCGTCCTAAAACTTGCGAACTTAATTTTGCACCAGTCACCCATCGCCCTTTTAATTCATCAATTTTACCTAAAACAGAAATAATCTCTGCTGGTATATTTTCCAGTCTTTTAGCAAACTTATTCATCATATTTTTTGGATATTATAACTATATCCAATTATATCCAAAAACTCAAAAACAGTCAAATAAAATAATTTATCTGTGAATCTATCTAAAAAGTAAAAAAAAATCCGCTATATTTAGCGGAATTTTTCATATGTAATCTATAGAGATATCTATCTTTAACGCTTTGACCATTGAGGTCTTTTTCTAGCACCAAGTAGTCCAGGTTTCTTTCTTTCTTTGATTCTTTTATCTCTAGTTAAAAATCCATTACTCCTTAAAATTGTTCTCAGTTCTTCATCAGCTACAAGCAAAGATCTAGCTATACCATGTCTAACAGCTTCAACTTGAGCGCTTTTTCCACCACCTTTAACTAAAACGGAAAAATCATAATCACGAGTATTATTAATAGTTTTTAAGAAATGATTTAGAACTGAAAAATCTTTACTAGGGAAATAATGTGAAGCTTTTTGTTGATTAACAACAATAGTTCCTTTACCTTTTTTATATAACCTAACTTGAGCTACAGCAGTTTTACGACGACCAATTGCCTTTAAATAGTCACCAGTAAATTCAAAGCTCTCTTTTGTATCTTTTTGAGTTTTAGTGTCTTTATTTTCTACCTCTTTTTTTGTAGTAGTTTTTTTTGTAGTCTTTTTTTCCATAATTTCAAAATTATCTAATAATTAATCGCTTCATCATGTCGTTGCGCAATTTATTATTAGGCAACATTTGTCTTACTGCTTTTCTAATTAACTCTTTAGGGTTTTTTTGATAAAGCTCAGACATTTTTTCAGTTTTTAGGTTTCCTACATACCCAGTGAAGCGATAATAATTTTTTTGCTGTAATTTTTTGCCAGTAAATTTCAATTTATCAACATTATTTACATAAACAATATCCCCCAAATCTAAATGAGGAAGATATTCCGGTTTGTGTTTCCCTTTTAAAAGTTGAGCAATTTGGGTTGATAAACGTCCAACAGTTTGACCGCTGGCATCAATAGTATGTGTTTTTCTTTCAATATTTTTCATAAATAATAAATTAAACTAGTTCAATTTGTACTACTTGCGCCCCATCTCCTGATCGATTGTTTAGCTTAACAATTCGAGTATAGCCACCTTGGCGATCACGATAACGATCAACTAAAACATCCATCGCTTTTTTAATGGCATTTTTTTGCAATAATACTTTGATTAAACCTCTTCTAGCTGTAAGATCACCAGCTTTCGCTGAAGTAATCATCTTTTCTACTACAGGCTTAACTGCTTGAGCCTTAGCTTTAGTAGTTTTTACTTTTTCATAAATTATTAAACTAGAGGCTAAATTTCTTAGCATTAATTCGCGTGGGCTTTTTTCTCTATCTAATATTTTGTTTTTATTTCTGTGTCGCATGTTACTTAAATTAACTATTTTACAATTATAATTTTATTTATCTTCTTTTTTATCTTCTTTTTTATCTTCTTTCTTTTCTTTTTTAGTATCTGACTTACCATTTTCCTCCATTTTCTCTAAAAATGAACTATATTGATCAACTAAAATTTTAACGGCCTCAGCAAAAGCTTCTTCAGGGGTAATTGAACCATCGGTTTTAATATCAATCATTAATTTATCCCAGTTAGTCATTTTACCAACCCGAGCGTTTGAAACTTCTAAACTAACTGATTTAATTGGAGAAAAAATAGAATCGACTTCAATGAAACCTAATTCTTTATTTTCTCTTTTTACTCCTTCACCTAATTTATATCCCCTTCCAGAACGAACAAGAATTTCTGCTTCAAGTTCCGCTTTAGGGCTGGTTAGGCTAGCAATCTCTAAATCAGGATTTTCTATCTCTACTTGACTATCTTTTTCAATATCTGAAGCTGTAACTTGTTTTTTTCCTTTAACTTTTAACTGCAAACGAACCTCTTCATCGGTATGCATTTTTAAGCGCAATTGTTTGATGTTTAAAATAATTTCTAAAACATCTTCTTTGATATTTGCAAGTGACATAAACTCATGCTCGGCCCCTTTTATCTTGACTCCAGCCACGGCCGCACCAGGAAGTGATGAAAGTAGTACTCGTCTTAGTGAATTGCCCAGTGTCATACCATATCCGGGAAATAATGGTTCAATAACAGCAGTACTTTTATTTTTTTCTTCACCAGCGATGAAATTTATTTTCTTGGGTAAAGCTATATTTTCCATAGAAAATTTTCGCTTAGCACAGATGTTAATTTCAACTTAAAAGCTGAAAATACCTCCTGCCAAACGGCTAATTATTTTGAATAATATTCAATAATCATTTGAATTTTAAAATTTAAAGGTAAATCTTCGTCTTTGGGTTCGTGTAAAACTTTAGTACTAAAGTCAGATTTATCTACATTAAGCCAACCAGGGCTTTCCGCTTTATTTTGATTCTGTTGTAAATTTTTGAAATGATTCTTTTTTAATTTATTTTCCTTTACACTAACTACTTGACCAGGCCTTACAATCATTGAAGCAATTGAAGCTTTTTTGCCGTCAACTAATATAAGGGAGTGATTTACTAACTGTCTAGCTTTTTGACGTGAACTAGCCCAACCTAGGCGATATATAATATTATCAAGTCGCATTTCCAGTAATCTTAAAAAATTAGTTGAGACATCACCTGACATTTTCTCAGCTTTTTCAAAAGTTAGACGAAACTGTTTTTCCAGTAATCCATAGAATTTTCTAACTTTTTGTTTTTCTGCTAACTGAAGGCCATAATCGCTTAAACGACGTCTTTGACTTTTAGGTCCATGAAATCCCGGTGCATAGTTTCTCTTAATGATTGCACATTTAGGACTATAACAACGCTCACCTTTAAGATACAACTTTTCTCCTAAGCGACGACATTGTTTACATTTGTTATCTAAATTTTTACCCATAGTATTTCAAAAATTAAATTATTATACTCTTCTTGGTTTTTTCGGACGACAACCATTGTGTGGAATTGGTGTAACATCTTTAATCGCCAGTACCACTAAACCATTAGCATTTAATGCCCGAATAGCAGATTCTCTGCCAGTACCAACACCAGAGACAAATACAGAAACTTCTTCTAGTCCATATTCTTCTTTAGCTTTTTGAACAGCAATTTTGGTGATAATTTGAGCAGCATAAGGAGTGGCTTTTTTAGCGCCTTTAAAACCAGCAATTCCAGCACTAGCCCATGAGATAACATCACCCTTTTGGTCAGTTAAAGTCACCATAGTATTATTATAGGTGGCGTTAATACAAGCTCTACCACTTTTTACATTTTTAGTGGTTTTCTTTTTTTTCTTCTTAACCATCTTCTTCTTAGCTCTTGCTTGCTTGTTTTTCTCCAGCTTTTGTTTTATATCTTCTGGTAAATCATCTCCAGCCTCAGAACTAAAAGAAAAATCTTCTTCTTTTTTTTCCTCTTTCTTTTCTTCTTCTTTTTCTTCTTCTTTAGGCGCTTGTGTTTCTTCCTTTTTTTCTTCTTCTTTTTGGCTTTTTTCTGTTTTTTTATCTTCTGGCATACTTATTATAAATTAATATTTTTTAAGTTTTTTGAGCAGACGCTTTATTTTTCCCACTACTCATAGTCATTTTTTTACCTCTTTTTGTGCGAGAGTTAGTTTTAGTTCTTTGCCCTCGTACCGGTAATTTTTTTGCATGTCTTAAACCACGATAAGAATCAATTTCTTTTAATCGTTTGATATGACTATTCTTTTCTCGACGAAGATCACCTTCAACAATATATTTTTTTTCCAATATCTCACGTAGACTAATAATATCTTCATCCTTTAGTTTTTCCGTTTTAATATCTGGATTAATTTTTGCTTGCTTTATAATTTCCTCTGCTTGATTATTACCAATTCCGTAAATATAGGTTAAAGCAATTTTTATTCTTTTGTTATTTGGCAAATTGATGCCTGCAATTCTAATAGCCATAAATTTATATTATCCTTGTCTTTGTTTATGTTTTGGGTTTTTGCAAATAACAAAAACACGTCCATTACGTCGGACTGTTTTACAATCTTTGCAAATTTTCTTAGCACTTGCTCGAACTTTCATAAATAAATAATTAATCTTTTCTAAAGCCTAAAAACAATACGGCCTTTATTTAAATCATAAGGGCTAATTTCTAATTTAACTTTATCACCAGGTAAAATACGAATTTTATTCATTCTCATTTTACCAGATAAATGAGCTAAAATTTCATGGTCATTTTCTAACTTAACCTTAAAAGTAGCCGCTGGCATTAATTCTGTAACTTCACCTTGCATTTCAATGAAATCTTTAGCATTTTGACTATCAGTTTGACCAGAATTAGCTTTATTTTTTTTTCCCATTAGCACAAAAAAACTTGATAAAGTTTAACTTTATCAAAATCTTTTTAATTAATTAATTTTGATTTAACACTTTAATAGAATTTATTATATAAACTGAAACAAAAAATGTCAAGGGTATTTTTTATTAGCTTTTCTTTTTTATTCACGACAGCCTTGACTGATAACCTTACCTTGAATTATTTTATGAGCTACTCTTCCTTTGTACTTTGT
>Ga0207421_10000797_pt1 | contig 40782 bp, 28 predicted proteins | sample SodLakKL_010_SED_4_FD_187542 | JGI IMG/M metagenome (GOLD analysis project Ga0207421, IMG submission 187542) | Alkaline sediment microbial communities from Lake Tanatar, Kulunda Steppe, Russia - 8KL_010_SED (SPAdes) (version 2) | ecosystem: Environmental > Aquatic > Non-marine Saline and...
CTAAAATCTTCCACATAAAGTTTCCAAAAAAATTTTTCAACAACTTCTGCAACAATAACTTTTGCATCCTTTTCTCTTCCAGAAAAAGGATTGCCCCAAGGTTGAAAATACATTTCAAACTCAGGATCATCTTTTATTGATTTTCCTATTTGGTAAAATGTTTGAATCATATAGTAAAGATAATTATTTTAAATTTAAAATTTTTCAAATCCAACTCATCCATTTTCGCCATTCTCTACAACTCCCCAATCTTCAATAATGTAGAAAGCATTTTTTACAATTATTTAATTAAACATTTATCATTTTACAAAAGAAAACAGCGGATTATCAACATTCCGGCTGCAACCTCCACCAACCCACCAACCCCAAAAACCACCCCACCAACACCTCAAATTTAAAAATATTTTAAAATAAAACCTATTCTTTTCTATTAAATAACTTAGTACTGTTAAACCCAGTCGTACCCCGGCTTATATCGTGCTATGGTGGCTGATTTGTATGTCCGGAAAAAATTGAACAAAGTCGAAGTGCGACTTCGCTGAAGTCTTGACCCGGATTCCCGGATTAAAAAACACAACAGGAGTTTAATTAAAAGTTTAAAATAAACCTTGCATGACTGTGAATAAAAAGGAAGTTAAATCTGTCAGAAGAAAAAAACATTCAAATTATACTCTCATTAATCTGGATAATGCATCAAATCAAAACCATATATATAATCAATAAAGCTTTTATTATTCTGATTATCTACCCAGGCTTTTTCCTGGTGGCTCAATTCTATAATTTTCTTTGTACTGATATCCTTAAACATTCGGGATACGTTTTCCAAAACCTCAAGTTCTTTCAATGTAAATAATTCTTCATTAAAGGTTTTATTTGTGCCTGATAGAAATAGCTCACCGGTACCTTCGTCAGAAAACGTTTTTGTTTCAACGATTATATCTCCTTTATTGCATATGTATTCAAATAACCCATTATAATTATTAGGTACAGGGCCCATGGGAATTGCTTTGTAAGGGAATCCGCTTATTGAAAAACCGGTTTCTTTATGCATGCCAAAGTCAGCGTAGAATAAAAGCTTGTTAAGCTTTGTTTTCCAAGGTTTAACCTTTTCTGCAAAAAAGATTATCATTTCCGTAAATTTTGTCATATCAGGTTTTTTATACCCGGTATATGGGCCTGGAAAGCACATACCCTGAAAATAAGTCTCCAGGTATCTTTCCTGCTTGTACTCTTTTTGTTCTTCAAGAATGATCTGAACCTTCTTTCGGTATTTTTCTTTCTGCTTTTTATTAAGGCTGTGGCACATGTCCACCAACTTGCCAAATTCATGCGGATCCTCTGCCAATTGGATCAAACGTGCATTGGAGACACAAGGCACCTCACCACTTTCATATTGCCTGTAACTGTTTACCCCAAAACCAAGAATTTCTGACATCCTGGCTGCAGACACTCCATATTTTTCACGAATCTCAACAATTTGATCCGGAAAAGGTATTGAGTTTTTATACCTGTATTGATTCAACACCTGGTTATAATTCAATTGAGCAAATGCTTCGTCTTCAAACTGCTCTCCTGTATCCTCACATTTGTAAAAATGAAATAAAATTTTAAACTTCTCTTTACGGAATGTAAGTGTTCTGAATTCTTTCTGAACACTCATCTTTTTGCCTGTAAACGGGCTTTTCATAATAATAATTTTTTTATAATCTAAGTATTAGAAGTTTTTAATGATATGCTAATATTGATTCTACACATCAAAAAATCTACTTAAATGAAATCATCTTAAAAATCGTTTTTGAATTAAAATAATAATCCATATTATTCTTTTAACGGATAATTAATAGGGTGTTCAGATACATGAAAAGAAATACAAATAACCGGTAAATTTTTTCTCCCCATGCTAATTTTGATATAAACCTCTTTTTTATTAACGATTTTGCCAAACACCCACATTGGCGTCAATCCTTGCATTTTTTCGGTTAATGGGCCTTCAGAATAATCTTCAACTTTTAAGTCTTGAATAATTTCAGTTCGCTTTTCAGGTGTAATTTCAAGATCCAGCAATGCTTGTTGATTTTTACCGCGTTCATCTTTAAAAAAAATGTCAAATATTTGAATTTTAACTTTAAGGTTGTTCAGAAAGCTTTCTACATCATTTTTGTTCATTAATTAAGTAATTTATTTACAAAGATAACAAAAAAACAACTTATGCAACTTTATAGTGTTTTTTTTTATTTAATATTTTTATTTTCTCAACTTAATAGTTTATAATTGCGTTTCGCATCACAGTAAATCAAAATAAAACTCAATGCTGATAAAACAATCAAAACCCAACTTTCTTTCAGGCTTTCAGCCTGAGGTTGATTATTGGGCAATTATTTACCCCGAGCGTTGCCTAGGGCTTTGTTGTTTAAGCCTTTCAGGCTTTTTGGTAATTATCGTTGCTCATAGTTTTAAAGGTTTAATGATTAAGTTTTACCTATATTTCTAAATTTAAATTTAGGTAATATTTATTTTTTATCACTACTGTCCGATTTAATTTTTTTAAACCTTATGAATATCAATAATGATGTATGTTCTGATAAAACTTAATGCTAATAGGGTTATGTTTTAGTCCTTTGCGAACCTCTGTGTTTCTTTGCGTAACTCTGCGTAATAGCTGTTACGCAAAGAGAGTTACGCAAAGCATCAGTAAAATTATTATAAACCACAACGATTACCAATATCACATTAAGTTTTAATCGGACATTAGTGATTTTTTATAATGACTGTAGCCACCGGGCAAGCAATACTTCATGAACCAGGTATTTGCCATCATCTTTAACTACAATCTCTGATTCTAACAGTTTTTTCAGAGCCGTGCTTACTGTACTTGCTGCCCCTAAATTATATTTTTTAATAAAATCATTTGCCGTTGGCGACTGTAGTGGTTCCTCTTTTGCTATTGCCTGCAATACACTCCATTGCGTATGTGTAAGCAGATTAGTATAGTTTGAAAATACGGCACTCTCTTCTTTCAACAGATCGTCAAAAACCGTTTGCAAATGTTTTTTTTCAACATTTTCGTATAAGCCAAACAACCGGTTGCAAACAAGCTGTATACAGTATGTCTGGCTTCGGCTCCACCGGTAAATATCCTTAATAACATCTGTGCTTATTCTTCTATTATGTGATTCGAAATGTTGTTTTATAAACTTTTCGTAGTTCTTTAAATCAATAGGCTCTAACTGCATTAGTTGAGCACTTTGGTAAAATGGACGAGATTTTTCGGCAAACATCATTTGCATCATATTTTTATGGCTGCCGCTGAAAATAAATCTTATTGTAGGGAACTGCTGCATCCATGTCCGAAAAACAGCCTCACCGTTTTGCTTTGGATAGTGCTTGATTTGCTGGAACTCATCAAGCGCAATAAGTACAACCGCCTTTCTGCTTTGCAGAAAATCGCCAAGTGCTTCCAGTGATTTTTCAGGTACGCCATCTGCTTTCTTAAAACCAAAACCGATTGTTGGAGCTCCTGTATTAGGGTCAAAACTAAGCTCTAACCCAATCGAACTGATCAGTTTAACAATTTTTGCCGAAATACCACCGTTTGTTTTGCCGTATTTATTATATACAGCTCTTGTAATATTCAGTATTGCATCATCAATAGTACGCGTTCCCAACAAATCAATATATAAGGACTCGGCTTTTTTCTGTTTTTCCAGATCATCAATAAAACACCGGATCAGGGCTGTTTTTCCGTATTTGCGCCAGGAGTAAAGCACAACATTTCTTTCATTCTCAAAATGATTTTCCAGTTCTGCCAACTCCTCTTCTCTATTGCAGAAATAGTCTTTTCCGTAGTATCCTGCGAGTAAAAACGGGTTTTTAAGTTGTCGTTTCATGTTTTGTTGTTTTCGTATTTTGCGTTACGTGAATTACATTACGCAAGTTACGAAATTAATTTAATTTATGAGAAAGTAAGTTGAAAAATTATTTTTTAAGCCCGGAGCAACACCCCATGGTAATAGGCCATCCAAGAAACACATCAGCCTTATCCAAAATCATCGTATTATCTCAACGCGTTTTGTTATTACCTCATCGGGGATGTGTATTTTCATAAAATAAACTCCCGGTTGGAGATTATTGACGTTTATTTCTATTTTGGATTTATCAAAATTGCGACTGATTACTTTTTGTCCGCTAATATTTATCAGGCTGACTTGTTTGATTATCTGGTTTGCTTCAACCATAAACTTAGTGCTTGCCGGATTGGGATATATTTTGAGCAAAGCTTTATCATGATCTGCAATTTCAGTAACATCCATAAAGTCAGCAATAAGGGTCACATCATCGGCCGGCATACTTACAGTTGTTTCTTTTGATCCGGGATCATCAACATTGTCTGTATCGCCGGTCCATTCGACAAACTCCCATCCCTGATTTGCTACGGCTGAAATATTGATTTCTTCTCCCATATTATATTCTCCTTCCCCTGTAAGATTACCACCTTCTGTGGGGTCAGCTTCAAGTGAAAGATGAAAATAGATCATTTCGAAATTAGCGGTAAGCTCAATGTCTTCTGCCGGCATAGTTACTTCAGTTGTGTCAGAATATGGATTATCAACATATTCGATATCGCCGGTCCATTCGACAAACTTCCATCCCTGGTTTGCGGGAGCTGAAATATTAACTTCCTTACCTTCAGTATATTCACCCTCGCCTGTGACATTACCACCTTCCCCGGGACTTGCATGAAGGGTAAGACTATACATTGGTTGGCCACCAACAGTTGTTTTTAAGATAACTCCGTTTTCACCAACTGCATAGCCGTTCAACGAGTCAACCAACATAATATCATGAAGAAAATCAAAAACATTTGTTGTCTGCAATTCCCATGTATCACCACCATCTTGTGTTGCAAGAATTGCTCCGTGAGATCCTGCGGTAAATCCTGTATGTTCGGATGGAAAATCAATGGCACGAAGCCCTTCATGAACAAATTCGAATACACCAATTGTGTTCCAGCTATTTCCGCCGTCTGTTGAATGTGCAATAGCACCCTCGCCAGTCCATAAGTTCCCCGCAATAAAGCCCTCATATGGGTTTATAAAAAAAACATCATTGGCAGCTCCCTCGGTTATAACACCATTAACCTCATAAAGAAAAGATATATTTTGCCATGTCTCTCCACCATCATCGGTTTTGTAAATAGTTGGCTGAAAAATCGGACTCTGTCCGCTCAAATATCCATGATCTGAATCCAGCATATGCGAACCCTGCAATCCAAAACCCATATATCCGGTTTGATAAGTTGTCCAGCTCTCACCAATATCATCAGATGTGAGAATAGTTTGTTCTTGACCACCTATTATTCCCACATCATCATAAAAAGAAACCGTAAGAAGATCAACATTAACATCAATAGATACAACAGACCAGTTGTTTCCTCCATCGAGAGTGCGTACGATTAATCCATTAGCGCCTGCTACCACTCCGGTATCAGGTGATAAAAAATGAATACCATAAAAATCGTCAGTAAATTCAGATACATCTTCCCACGTTTCACCCCCATTGGTAGTTTTCAAAATAGTACCGTTATCACCGGCTACATATCCCGTACTGACATCCAAAAAATGAACAGCCCGAAGAGTAGACGATGTGCCGGAATCGAGTTGTTCCCATCCTGACTGGGAAAATAACAAATGAGATAAAACAAACAAAAAAACAAATGTACTTATTAGATTATTACCTATTTTCATAAAAATACCTTTTTATTTTTATTAATGTTTTTATACCAAATTATTTATGCTTTGTAAAGATACAAATTTTTGCTTTTAAACATGAGGATAACTTATAAACTAATACTTCAAGATAAATCAATAAAAATGAAGTCCATATCTACAAATGTGCACCTATAATATAAAATTAGCATTAGCTATCTCACGATGTAATAGAAACGGGTAATCCTGAAAAATCAAGATTACCCGTTAATGCAAAACTTTAAATACATTTTATACAAATGAAACCCTCATTAACTTAAATGTTCTCAAAAGAATATGTATAAGCATAAGGGTTCCATTGTGATATAAACAGCTGAGGCTAAATGCTTAACAGGCCGGGTTTGTTTACCGGTATTTTAACTTTTCGGCATTATTTACTATCCAAAATCATCGTATTATCTCAACACGTTTTGTTATTACCTCATCGGGGAGGTATATTTTCATAAAATAAACTCCCGGTTGAAGATTATTGACGTTTATTTCTATTTTGGATTTATCAAAATTGCGACTGATAACTTTTTGGCCGCTAATATTTATCAGGCTGACTTGTTTAATTATCTGGTTTGCTTCAACCATAAACTTAGTGCTTGCCGGATTGGGATATATTTTGAGCAAAGCTTTATCATGATCTGCAATTCCTGTAACATCCATAAAGTTAGCAATAAGGGTCACGTTATCGGCCGGCATAGTTACAGTTGTTTCCTCTGATCCGGGATCATCAACATGATCTGTATCGCCGGTCCAGTTTATAAACTGCCAACCTGCATTTGCGGTTGCGCTGATTGTCACTTGATAACCTTCTTCATAATCACCTTCACCATCAACGGTTCCGGCCTCCAGGGGGTTAGCTGTTAGTGTAAGAGTATAAACCGGTGGCTCTTCCCAGTTGACATCTACCGTTTGTGAAGGCTCAGATTTAATTTCACTCAGTACTGCTTTAACATGATAACTGTAGTGACCATAGTCGGGCAACTGATCGCTATAGGTCAACTCAGACGATGTGTCAAGATAAACGCCGTCTCTGAAAATTTCAAAATGATCATATCTTTGTTTCTCCTGTTGGTTTTTCTTTTTTAACAAGCCTTTAACAGCCACTGAATTTTCAGTTACCCTAAAGCCCATATCAGGGGCGTATTTAATGCTTTGCTCACCCATAGTTGAAATAATATGGTTATTGCTGTTTGCAGAATAATTTTGTGATTCCTTAAGAGATATAAATTTCCTTTTTAATCTTTTGTCAAGATAATCAATTTGGGCGTAATTCCATGTTACGGTATTTTCCCCGCTGCCACTATCGTAAGTAGCAAGACCTACATATCCTTTAGAATGGGTGTCATCATTGAATTCTGCGATATAATTGCCATTTATATATAGTTCAAATAATGTACCGGAAGCATTGATTGTTACTATATTGGATGCTCCAAGCCCTGTATTAATATGGGGGGTTGAAGACCAGGATATTATGGGAGTTGGTGTTCCGTTTACCCGTTTCCATACTGAGTATGAGCCGTTAGCAGTGATGTTGAACAGGTAACTATTTGAATTATCATCAAAAAAACCATCGGATCGTATAATACCACTCATGGAGCTACCTGCTGTGTGGCTGGACTTATCCCGCTTAAGCTCAAATTCATAAATAAAGTCGGTGAATTCATAATTGTAATAAGCTGATGCCCATGTATTATCTGAATTACCGGTCATTTTAAGCTCACAGTTTTCAATGGATAATCGCTCATCGGATAATCGCCAATAGCCTGAATCTTCACAGAAGTCATCATAAAAGGCCCCATATTCCCAGTTAAGTTGTACTTCACCGGTTTCATCGTTTAAATCGGCAGTCAGGTTTTGAGGTATAAGAGGCATAGGCAATTCCCGCAAACTTATGTCGTCAAAGTTCCAGTAGTTCAGATTATAGGGGTTACCATCTATTACCCATGCAAGCCGGAAATTTTCAGCGCCAACTCCATGATCAGCGGCTGTGAGGATATAATCAACTCCTGTGGCGGACCAACTGACGGGATTAACCCATTGATCAATCAGGTATTCCGTACCATCGGCTATTGCAACTACTTTAAGAGTGTAAGGGCCACTAAAGTGGGATAGCACATGTTTAAAGGAAAAATCCAGTACAGTAAACCCTGATGTGTTTATAACCGGTGATTTGAGATAATATAAGTCGACTGCCTGCGAAGGGAATAAGTACAGTCGCATTTCGGGTGCGACACCGCCGGCGTAGTTGGTATTTTGTACGGCAAAGTTAGAAATATCCCTTGCCCATCCTGCCGGTATTTGACCAACCGGTACCCCGGCAAAGTCTTCGTAGTAAGGGATGTTTTCCGGGATTCCTTCCAGTGCGATGTCGTCAAAACGCCACCAGTCTAAATTGTTTGGATTACCGTCTATAACCCATGCAAGCTGAAAATCAGCTGTTCCTACTCCATGATCAGCGGCTGTAAGGATATAATCAACATTAGTAGCAGACCAGCTTGTCGGGTTAACCCATTGATCAATCAGGTATTCCACGCCATCGGCTATGGTAACCACCTTGAGAGTGTAGGGACCGCTCCAGTGTTGAAGGAAATGTTTGAATGAAAGCTTAAGTTCGAAATATCCGCCGGTGTTTATCTTCGGTGTGGTAAGATAATATTGGTCTGGAGTCTGCGACGGCGCCAAAAACAATTGCATTTCGGGTATGGCACCGCCGGCGCTGTTGGTATTGCTTACGCCAAAGTTAGGAATATCCCGCGTCCATCCTGCCGGTATTTCACCAACCGGTACCCCGGTAAAGTCTTCGTAAAAGGGTAATGGAATAGGATGGTCGCTCAATTCGAGACACCATACAATGTCATTTTGTGCGGTTCCCAAAAATGCCCACTTGCCGGGATATGCCAGATTGGTAATATCCATTCCGCCGGCAAATTTGCCGCTACTTATACCTGCTACGGTTGTAACATCAAAAGTTTGTAGCGTAGCTCCAGTATTCATGTCTATTTGTTTCAGTAAATTATTACCCGGAGCTGTAATTGAATAAGCCCATAAATAGGGAGTTCCTGGATTAGAATAATTTTCCCAACCCAAGCCTGCCAAGCTGGCAGCCGTTGTCGACAGAACTTCTTGCACGGCACCTGTGCGGCTAATCCTGGTAAGAGGCGGGTCCCAGCCATTGGAAACCCAAAAACCGTCATTTTTGGCATCATAGGCAATGGCACGAACAGTTGATGTGGCAGGTGTGGTAAATGTGCTTATCAAAGTTTTGCTGTCAAGGCATATCTCGAAAATGGTAGAACTGTTGTTCGACCCGTAAGCATAGGTGCCATCAAAAGTCAAGTCTCGTAAATGAGTGGCTCCAGGAATAAAAAATGTCTCAACATAACTACCATCCATTTCATATTTAAACCATTCGTTGCTGTTCCACCTTGCCGTGTAAATATAGTTCCCGTCGGTAATAACAGGATATTCACCGTCAGCATCCCAGGGTGTGAATTCGAAAAGTAGGTCGAAAATGGCTCTGTCGGATTTAACAGGAACTTGTGATGCGTCAGGATCATTAAAATTAACTGTAGCATCAGACCTGTCATGAACTCTGCCGTCTGTTGTATATTCGGCATTAACTCCGGGTTTTTCGCTATAGTTATATGCACTCTCACTTTCAATTGCAAGGCTTTGTCCTTGCAAAAAAGCCGGTATTGCATTAAACAGCATTAAAATACCGGCATAAATAAATAATAGTTTTTTCATGATTTTTGTTTGTTAGGGTTTAATGTTTTTCATCAAAAAAAATATTGAAGTTTACTGATTACAATATACAAAATTTTTGTTAAAATGTCAAAAAATAATATAATAAATCTCAAAAAAAATTTATTTAAAAGAAATTATAATCCGAATTTATAATTAAACAAAAGCTTAAATGTGGTAATTTTTTTAACCTGTCTCCACAAAACCATTAAAACCCTTAAAGAAAAAGAAAGACCCGATAGTGCTAAGCACCATCTGACAGAAAAGAAACCAAATGAAAAAACTAAAAGTAAACTATATGGTAGTTCAGCACCTAATTTCCGGCTCCCGGAAAGACAGAATCTCCCGGATTGGAAATATCTTTTTAGAGAAACTGTGGAAACTCGAAGTTCTTGTTTTTAGAAAACTTGAGCTTCCAGCAGCCTTATGTAATTTACAGATTCAGAAATGAATTAGAAACTCTCCGGGAGGTTAAAGCTAGATTATTTAATTTAAAACAAATCTTATCGGCATATTAAATTGAACCCTAACGTTTTGTCCTTTTTGTTGACCGGGTTCCCATTTAGGCATGTTTTCTACTACCCTAACAGCTTCTTCATCACAACCACCTCCAATTCCTCTTAGTACTTCAACATTAGTTATAGAGCCATCACTTTCTACTACAAAAGATACAAATACCGTTCCTGCTATGCCTGCTTCGTGGGCCTTTGTCGGATATTCCATATTATCTCTCAGATATTCGTGCATTGCCTGAGTTCCACCCGGAAACTCAGGTTCGTCTTCAACAACTTTGAATAGAGGCTCCTCATCATCTTCCTTTTCTAAATCTTCTGATACCTCATCTGTAAGTTCATCATCTTTTGCCTCAGTGGTAACCTCGTCCTTTTTTTCTAGTTCTAAAGGAGATTTTTCTGTACATGACTGCAATATAACAGCTATTGCAAACAGCGGGATAATTGCAAGCATACTAAAAATAGCCTTAGTATACTTTACCTGAAATTTTTTGTTCATCATCATAATACGTTTTTTTAAAGGTGAATAATTAAAAGGATTAGCTATTGTTAACGGTAATTTGGAGAAGGACATATCCAATAGCATTATTTGATAGGTCGTCTTTTCCATTTGCTGTTTAAGAACAAAACTATCGGCTTCGAATTCATGCTGAAGCTTTATTTCTCTCCGTAAATACCAAATCGCCGGATGAAACCAGAAAACCAAAGTCAGCAGCTCTATAAATATCAAATCTAACGAATGATTTTTTTGAATATGGGCTTGCTCATGGATTAAAAGATAATGTAAATTTTTAGCGGTCAACATTTGTTCCGGTATAAATACAAAGCCAAAAAAAGAAAAGGGTGCAGTATTTGATTTCATTGGTAAAACCTTGAAACCTGAAATATCTAACCTGCGATTTATACGGGTACGCACAAGCAGAATAAAAATGCTGCCAAATAAACGAACGGCTAAAGCCAAAGATATACCAAAACTAATATATAATAATATATTTTGTGTGCTTATAGTATGAAACAGGTACCTGCCCGTATTATTTATACTCTCTGATGTCCCTATTATTACTTCAGGCAACCCTACCGGGTATGAGGCTGTTCCAACGGCAATACTATGTAATGGAAATAAACTTATCGAGCCAAATAGTATAGAAGTGATTAATCCAATGAGAATAAATGCACGATTTTGAGAGGGGGTAGCAGATTTTCTTACCAATAACCAATGTATTAAACCTAATATTAAAAGGTAAATTGATGTCCAGAATATAAAATTACCTATTGTTTCCATTTTTTGTTTTTATTTATTAATGATTTAGAATTATATACTGTACTTATTTCTTGCTTTCAATCTCATCCTCAATAATGCGCTTCAGCTCTTCCAGTTCTGAAGCTGTGAGTCCTTTTTCATTTGAAAAAAATGATACCAGTTGCTTAACTGAGTTGTTAAAATAATTATACATTATACCATTCATCATTTTTTTTGTATAAGATGATTTTTCCACTAAAGGATAGTACTCGTGGGTTTTACCATACGCTTTATGCCCGACAAAACCCTTATTTTCCAGTATTCGCACTATGGTTGATACTGTATTGTATGCAGGCTTAGGGTCAGGCATTTTAGCTAAAATATCCTTCACAAAGCCCGATTTAATGTCCCATAGTATATGCATAACCTGCTCTTCTGCTTTTGTTAGTTCTTTCATAATGTAAAATGACTTTTAATTATTTAAAATCCAATTCCAATACAAACATACAACTAATTTTTTAGTTGTGCAACTATTTTTTTAGTTTTTTTGAATTTTTTTTAAATTGGTGTCGTTTTGCTTGGCTAAAAAAATTTTTTTAGTTTAAAAAAGTATAACGTTTTACTTATCTTTGAGAAATTTTTTACAGCGATGTATTGAAAAATGCAACAAATAACAACTAAGGTTAAGATTTAGGAGTTTAGAGGTTGAGAAGTCCAGGGGTTTAATGCTTTCAGCTTTCAGCTTTGAGCTTTTAACTTTTAGTTTTTAGTTTTTAGTTTTTAACTTTTAACCAATTTAATAACCATAAATTATACAAATGAAACGCATTAGATTATTTTTCACGATTATCATTTTATCATCAGTAATATTAAAAAGTTGCCAGCCGGTTGATTCGGAATACAGGCAGCAGTTACAGGAAAAAATTGATCAATATGAAGAGGTTTTACTTACCACTGATCTGTCATGGTTAAGTGATTCGGAGCGGGAAATTATTCCTTTGCTAATGACAGCGGCTGATATTATAGATGATATTTTTTGGTTACAATCTTACGGGCCAAAGGAGGAATTAATGGAGCTTATGGATATTCCTGAGGCAAAAAAGTATGCCCTGATAAATTATGGGCCATGGGGGCGTTTGGAGGGTCATACAGCTTTTTATGATAGTTTTGATGACAAACCTCTTGGGGCTCAATTTTATCCTGCCGATATGGATAGTCAGGAGTTTGACGAATGGGATGATGCTGATAAGGACAATCCATATACACTTATTCGGCGAGATGAAGATGGAGGTCTCGTATCATTTCCATACGCTAAAGCTTATGAAGAGCAAAACATGAAAATATCTCAATTACTTAAGGAAGCTGCGAAATTAGCTGATTACAAGCCATTTGCCAAATATCTTAAAGAACTTGCTGAAGCTATAATAACTGACGACTATCAGGATGCTGACAAAGCCTGGATGCAAATGAAAGATAATAATATTGATTTTATATTGAGGCCTTTAGACACAGGGGAAGACCGCTTATTTGGTTATAAAGCGGCGCATAGCAGCTACATCCTGGTGAAAGACCATGAATGGAGCACACAGCTTGAGCGATTTGCCGGATTGGCGCCGACTTTCCAGGCTAGCTTGCCGGTTCCGGAAAAGTACAGGCAGGAAAAACCTGCCGATGATTCGGAAATTTTCGTATATGATGCCCTTTATTATGCCGGACATTGCAATGCAGGCCCAAAAATTATTGCATTACATTTACCCCAGGATTCTAAAACAGCATCTATAACCGGTACTCGTAGTATGCAGTTGAAAAATGTAATGGAAGCAAAGTTTGACGAAATACTTTTACCCATAGCAGATATGATGATCCATCCGGAGCAACAAGAATATATAAGCTCCGATGCATTTTTTCTTCTGACTGCGTTTCATGAAATAGCCGCCCCACTTGGTATAACAAAAACCGTCAACAATAAAGGGACTGTAAGTGGTGCACTGAGAGGACACCACGGTACTATCGATGCTACCGTAACTGACCTGATGGCATTATATCTTATCAGTCAATTACACCAAATGGGTGAACTAACCAACAGAGAGCTAAAAGAAGCTTATGTTACATCATTTGCCAGTGTTATGCGCTCCAGCAGGTTTGGTGCAGCAGGAGCTCATGGTATAGCAGGTATGATTAGATTTAACTTATTTGAAAGAGAAAACGTTTTTTCTCGTTGCAAAGAAACTAATACATACCTTGTGAATGTTAAGAACATGAAATCAGCTGTAGAAAAAGCACTGGAAAAGATGCTGATAATTCAGGGTGATGGTAATTATTCTGCTGCCGATGATATAATAAAAAATGATGGAACTATGCCCGAGAGCCTTAAAACGGACATCGACCGTATAAATGATGCAAACATACCTGTAGATGTCATATTTAAGCAAGGCGAGGACTATTTAAAGTTTTAATATGCCAAAACTCCGGAATATAAAGAACAATAGTAAGTGAAAAGTAATGTTTTGAAAAGCATTCGAAGCGGGCTTTTGTTTTAGCGGCTGTATTATATAATTCTAATAATAGCATTATAAGCACCATTTATAACTTCTGTCATCTTATCAAAATCCAATGTTTCGATAGTGTCTGACGGCAAATGATAATTTGGATTTCTCACGAAAGACGTATCATTAATCATTAAAGCTTTATATCCAAACTTCCAATAGTTTCTTTGATCAGAAAGTCCTGCTAATCCGTTTTCAGAAGGAAAACTAATTACCTGAACATTAATTTTTGAATTCTCGGACATTAATTTTTTTACTTTGTTATTAAATTCTTCAAAAGCTTCGATTCCAACAACAATAATAAAGTTTGCCGTACTTGGATATAGTTTGGCTAGTTCCGGTGATGGAAAAGGTTGTGAATCAGGTTGATCTGAAAAATAACCAATCATCTCATAGCAAATCATACCTATTACATCAATTTTATTATCATAGAGAGACTTAGCATGAATATAGCTTCCCATATCTTCAGTGCCAAAAAACGGTGGCTCTTCTAAGCAATATGCAACGAGTTCGATTGCGTAATCGGTAGCTGGCCTATATTGCCCTATTAACCTTGCTGTTTCAAGCAAGCCTGCAACCGCACTGGCATTATCATCAGCCCCTGGCTGATTGCCATAAACATCATAGTGTGCTCCAATTACTAATCTTTTATCTTTATCTTCATTATAAACGGCGATAACATTAGTATATTCCGTTCTGTCAGCCACCCATTTCTGTTCTTTAACCTTAAGTCCGGCATTAATAAATGCTGTTTTCATATAAGAACACACTTTTCCAAGGCTTTCCGGGTTCCGGTAATTTCGATAAGGTCTCAACCCGGTAAGGAATTTCACATCCTCATAAAGCCTGTCTGTCTGTGCTTTCATATCATTTTTTTAAGTCGCCGGAAAGCTATGCGAATATGATCAGTTAATTAATGCGCGCGTTACCTGGCTAAATTACACAAATGTTGAAATAAAATACAATACTTAAATAACCCACTATAACGGCATTTTTCCACCTATTAACGTTTTTTGCTTTTTGTTATTTTATGCGCACTGCCTAGCAGATTTTCAACCACTTCATCAAACTCCTCCATATTTAAAGGTTTGGTAAGAAACTCGCTCATCCCTTCTTTCATATATTTTTCTCTGGCACCTTCAAAAATATTGGCACTAAGACCAACAATTGGTGGCATTTTTTCTCCATATTTTTCAATTAGCTTTTTTGTTGCAGTTACACCATCCATAACCGGCATTTGAATATCCATAATTACTATATCAAAATCTTCTGGTTTGAACATATCTATGGCTTCTTTACCATTATTTGCCAAACTAACTTCATATCCGCTTTTTTGAAGCAACAATGAAACTATTTTTCTTGTAACATCCTTATCTTCAACAAAAAGTACCCTAATCTTTTCTTTATCTTTTTTTGTTGTTGGTGGTTGCTTATCATCGGCAGTTTGTTTTTTTTGAACAATATCGGCAGTAAAAGTAAACCAAAAATTACTGCCTTTGCCTTTAGTACTATCAACACCAATTTCACCATCATGCAGTTCAGCCAGCTTTTTACAAATTGCAAGCCCCAAACCTAATCCTTCATATTTTTCGGTATCAATAAGATTGACCTGTGTAAAAGGTGTAAAGATTTCTTTTTGTTTTTCGCTGCTTAAACCTATTCCTGTATCGGCAATATTAATTTTTATGGAAATCTTATTATTTATTATTTCACTGTTCTTACTAATAGCAAAGGTCACCTCACCTTTTTCAGTAAATTTAACTGCATTAAAAATTAATTTGTTAATTATTTGATTTATCCTGTTTTTATCGGCAATTAAAATTTTGGGAATTGCCTTATCTATTTTATAAGAAAACTTAATTGGCTTATTACAAAATTTTTTAAATGTATTGCTAGCAATTTCTTTTAGTTCATTAGTTTTAAAAGTTGTTTTTTTAAGTTCTGCTTTCCCTGTTTCAATGTTTGAATAGTCTAATATCTGGTCAATTAATATTTCCAGGTTTTCCGATGAGTTAATTATATCACGTATAAGCTCTTTTTGTTCATTTTTTGTAATATGTTTTTCGATAATTTTGGATGCACCAATTATTGCAGTTAAGGGAGTACGCATTTCGTGGCTTATGCTGGATAGAAACTTTTGCTTAAAAGAAAGGTTTTGTTTTGCAACTTCAACTTCTTTTTCTAATTTTTCTTTTTTTACACGGTCAGTAATATCTGTACCAACAGATTGTAATTCTACAATATTGCCATTAACATCTTTTATTTTTGTATCTGTCCACTGTTGCCATTTTATAGCTCCATCTTTATCTAATGCTTCGTGCTCATAGGCAAGGCTTTCTTTATTGCTTTTAATGAAAGATTCAATGTGATTTAGAATATTTTTATGCGCTTCTTTTGGAACAAGTTCAAGAAATTTTTTTCCTGTTAATTCCCTTTCTGTTTTGCCGAAATACTTACAATATGATTTGTTTACGAAAGTTAAAGTTGTATCGGGCTTAAAACGGCAGATCATTTCTTTTTGAGACTCCAAGACCGATTGTAAAAGTTGTCGATTTTCTTTGAGCTCTAATTCCGCATTTTTTTGTTCAGTAATATCTTCGGCTGAGCAGACAACATACTCAACCGAACCATCGTCCTTTGGTTTGGGAGTTTTGGTAATAGAAAGCAGCCGTTTTTCACCGGATGCATTTGGTACCCATTCTTCTGAGCGGACAGTCTTTTTAGTGGAAAATACTTTTGTGTTTGACTGCCTGCATACCTCAGCAACTTCTTCCGGAAAAATGTCGTAGAGATTTTTAAAAGCAATGTCTTCTATTTTGGCACCTTGAAAATCGGCATGAGCCTGATTTAAAGTTCCATAGGTTGTTTCATCGGTGAGATACCATATTTGAGTCTGGATATTATCGAGAAGAATCTTCTTATTTTGTTCGCTTATCTTGAGCGCTTCTTCCGCCCGCTTTTGCTCGGTGATGTCGATGAGCGTCCCCTGTACGCCAACCGCTTGTCCCTGTTTTATTATGGGCCGGGCCGCAGTTCTCACCCACACGACCTCTCCGTTTTTGGTAGCAAAGCGGTACTCACTCGCCTCGTTTTTCCCGGAAATCGCCTTTTTGAACGATTCAATGCACTCCTGTACATAGTCCGAATGGACAAAATCGGTAAACTGCTTTCCGAGTACTTGGGAAAGTGCATATCCACTCAACGTCTCGATATTGGGAGAAACATAAGTAATCTCGGCTTTCTCATTCAGTGTATAGATGATTTCATTCAAATTTTCGACAAGTGAGCGGTACTTATCCTCACTCTCAAGCAGCGCCTGCTCGGCCCGCTTTCGCTCAGTGATATCCCACCAGGCACCAACTACCTCCTGTGAGCCGTCTTCACCGGTGATAAGTTTTTGTTCGTCAAGTAGCCAGTGGTATTTGCCGTGCCAGTCTTTAAAACGGTATTCGCCCAGAGAGACAGAGCCCTTTCCCAGCAATTCAGGCATAGCAGCGAAGAGTCTACCTGCATCATCGGGATGAACGCATTCCCTGAAATTCTCAAAATTGTCTATAAAGTATTCAGGTTCAAAGCCAAGTACCTTTTTCACATTTTTGTTTACATACGTTACACGGGGGATACCGTCTTCAAACTTGTAGGAATAAATGACTGCCGGGGTATTTGAGAGCAGGGTGTTGAGACGCTCTTCGCTTTGACGAAGTTTTTCTTTTGCCTGCTTCTGTTCGGTGATGTCAACCTGCACTCCAAAATGCCCGGTAATACGTCCTTCTTCGTCATAAATGCAGGTATAGTCTCCCTCAATAATGATGGGTGTTCCATCCATCTTTCGATCACGGAATTCCATATGCCACTTGCCTTTATCAAAAAGTCCCCGCCATATTTCCCGGGCATGGTCAAGATCTTGTTTGAAAAGCTCTCTGACGGTAATGCCTATAAACTCCTCTTCTGCTGCCCCATATTGATCCAGCATCGCCTGGTTTGCCCGTGTCATCCGCTGATGAACTAAAATATATTCCAGCATCTTGTCTTTATCAGTATTTTCATTCCATTCAATGGGTTCATCAAGCATGCACATAAAAAAACCGTAAAGTGACTGATTAAAAAACTTTTCTATTTGTTGCTTTTGAGAAAGTATCTCTTGTTCTTTTAAAATACGGTCTGTAATATCGCGTGCTGCTGCATATATCAGATTATCTTTAGGATAAGACCGCCATTCAATATATCTGTAAGAACCGTCTTTACTGATGTAGCGGTTAGTGAAACTAAGCACCTCATCACCCCTGCCAAGTGTTGCCATAGCATCTAAAGTTGCTTGCATATCATCGGGGTGAACAAATTCCAAAAATTTCCATTTATTCAACTCCGCTGTAGAGTAACCCAAAATTTCGCCCCAGGCTTTATTGGTCTTTATAAAATTCCCCTCCAGATCAGCAATACAAAGCAAATCAAGGTTTACATTAAAAAAACCTTCAAGCTCTTCCTGGTTGGCTTTTAGCTCTTTTTCTGATTTAATTCTATCAATTGTTTGACCAACTGCGTCGGCAAAAGTTTCAGCTAATGATAAATTCTTTATTGCATGGTTTTTCTTAAAAATAATAGTAAAATCACCAATTATAATATTATCTTTTAAAATCTTTATTATAACTACATTGCCGGTATAGAAAGTCTTTTCTATTATTGTGATAATGTTCTTCTTAATTAAACTACCCTGTGTTAAATCTGATAGTTTGTTAAAAACAGTAGTTTTGTTTTTTTTGATTAGTTTTTCTCTGTGAGGATCGTGTTTCCATTTTTTGCCTACAATGTTAAAACCTAGAATTTTTGAAGCTTTTGTAATATTTTCATTAATCCCTGAAATAGCTAAAGTGGTAAAATCTTTACCATTCTCATCAAACTTGTTAAATGCCACATACTGACTATCAGTTAACTCTTGTATTTTTTCACAAAAGCCATGGTAGTTTATATTATTAACAGAAACATTGTTTAAATTTTTTGTAGCTTCGGCTAATATTTTTTGTTTTTTGTTTATCTCGTAAAGCTCATCAATTTTGTTATAAACTTCTTTGCGATCTTCAACTGAGAATATTGCGTAAAACCTTTCATCATCAATAGGTAAGCTAGATACTTTTATGTTAAAAATAGTGTTGATTTGCTTTTTCTTATTTGCCAAAAGGTTTTTATGTTCCTTACCTGATAAAATCACAGGCAGTGAATCTTCAAAAACACTGTTTAGGATGTATTTATATTTTGTTTCCAGGAAAGCAGGAAAAAATTCATATATTTTTTTATCAGTTATATTTTCTTTACCAATACCGGTAAATGTTTCCATCATTTTATTCCAGAATATAACATTGAAGTTATAATCAATAACAAAATAACCAATGTTAGTATAATCCAATACATTAAAATTACCAGAACTCTTGTAATTCTCCATTTTATCAATCACTATATTTCAAATTTTCCATAATGTTTTTAGCCAAATTTTCAAAACTACTAAAGCTGAAAAATATTAAAAAACTTAATTGTACTTCAAAATATTTATTAGTAAACCTTGTTTTTAACAAAATAAATAGTTGTTGGTAAAAGTAAACCTTGTTTTTGTATAATTGCTGGAGTTTTCTCCAAAATATTACCGAATTCTAAAATTGATTCCACCACTTTGTCAAAATATGGCATGTTATAATTTAAGTTAATCCTAAGATAATTATGCAAAGGTTAACAAAAGATTATAAACTTAGCGCCGGCAATCTCACGACCGGAGCGAGTTATAAACCATGAGGACTAAGAAGTAGTAGATCAGATATTAACAAATATAATTTATTGAAGATTATAACTTTAATGCATTTTGCGCAAATGAATATGTATAATTTGTTTTAATTTATAACTTTCCGGTTTACCAACTATACTAAAATTTTACATATATTCTGCTATACAGATTATTTCTTAAATTTTTAAACAAACATAAAGAAAGATATAGATTGCAATAAAATTTATTATAGAGATATTTTTATATATAAATTAAATTTGATGAACAACTCAGCTTAATATCTTATTATCTTCCCTACGAAAAGCAAGTCAAAATCTTCACTGATGAGTTTCCAGTAGTATAATCCGGGTTGTAATGCGGGAATTTCATAATTTTCTTTTGAGGTAGTTGTTGAATGTATTTCTTCACCGGTATTATTGAATAATTCCAGGTATAAAGTATGCCCATCAGGGTTTTTCCAGTGAAGTTTTAATCCGTCTTTATAATCTGCTTCAGGTGAAGTTTTAACTTCTATTGTTCTTCCTCTGTATGTGCCTTGCATGTTTTCATACAACTGTTCAAGGGTTTGATCAGGCTCAAAAGAGGCTAATTCAGAATAGTTCACTGAACCGGATTCGGAGTCAGACACATATTCTTTTGTTTCGTATTCTTTAACCTCTTTATTATCTTTTTCTGTCTTGTCTTTTAAATAAGCGGGCTCATCAATATCAGCAATTTTATTTTGCTCTTCATAATTTTCATGCTGAATGCCAGCAACACCATTTTCATTTTCTTGTAACAACCATTGATTGCTAAATATAACTATGGCGATAACAATTGCTGCTGCAGCTGCTGTCAGGGTTATAATAATTTTTCTATGTATTGGAATTGTTCTCCCTGATTTTTTATCTGAAATATACTTATTTAACTCAACAGGAATATTCACCTCGCCTGTTTCCGAAACTATTTCTGCCACATTTAAAACCTCTTCGGCACACGAATCGCACTCTTGCAGATGATGTCGTATATCCTCATGCAGCTGAAAGTATGTACCATCGTTTAATGCATCTGAACATATTGCAACTTGCTCTATGCTTAAGTGCTGATCTTTATTTTTATGTGTCATATTTCTGCAAAACTCTTGGTTATTAGCGGTTAAATTGCATTTCTAACATAATGCCTATAGTCTCTTTGTTGTGGCGCTCTTTATTTCCACCATTCATACGGTAAACCAAAGTATCAATTTGTTTGTTGATCCACATTCTGACTGCATCTCCACCAACTTGCTTATTTTCAACCAATAAAACTAATTCAGCGAGCCTTTCTGTTACAACAGCTTTAGATAATCCTTTTCTATAACCCAATATTTTCAAAGCTTGCTCTTTTTTATTACACCCTGTATAATCAATGATAACATCCTCCTGTATAGGAATATCAAAATAATATTTCAAAAACAATAAAACTTTGGAATGGCTTCCATTAATTAACATTATTAAATTGTAAAGCCTATTTAACTCTTCCCTGACAAGTGTCTGTTTAGCAGTGTCAAAACTAACCGTGGCATCCACCAGGGGAAAACTTATATATTCATTATCCTTAACTGCATACCAGTGTTTTTGTTCCTGTCGAATAACTTCGCAACACATACGGTTTATAACTGCAGTATAGTAAGTAGTTATCTTAGCTCTACCATTAAAAGAACTGTTTATCTTATCCTTTTTTATGAGAAATTTTTCAACTATTGATCTCTCAACATCGTCACGTTCTCTTTCAGGTATAACACCTTTTGAAACATATCGCGCTACAACTTTTGACGATATTGACTTAATTACTTTTAAAAATTCTCTCTGCCTGGTATATAATTGGTTGCTATGATGCATCGATTTTGAAAAATTATTTGCAAAAATAATTCTTTTAAGCAAAAAGAAAGAATAATAAGCGGCAAACAACATTTTTCATAAACTCTTAAGATTTATTAAGCCATGATGCTTAGGTGGTTATACAATATAAATAATATCAACAACTAAAAATCCACATTGATAAAAAATATTTTATAACCTTTCTGACATTGTAAGATATAGAAATTTTTCATTAAAACTCTGATAGAAATATAAAATAAATAATATATTTTCGCCTCACTTTTTTCAAAATCGATATTCTATGTTAAATGTTTTTAAGCTAAATAAGGCATTATTCACTGTTTTATTATTTAATTTTATTTTTTCGGTTTCTTTTTTATATGGTCAGTATACTCCATTTTACTTCACAGAGCGCAACATTACAGAACACTCATTTTATCAGGATTATTTAGATTTAATTGATGGCTACAACCGGGGAGAAAGCTATTCAGATATTATTAATGAGATGGATACCCTGGCTATTAATTGTTTAAATCAGTCTGATGGTATTCAATTTTTATTTTTTAACAATGAAATTGCCAATTTATACCGGCAGCAGGGCAAGTTTTTTGAGGCATATGATGTTCTTGAAAGCAGCATGGAAAACTTCAAAATAGAATATGATACTATTCATATGGAATATCTTGTTTCAATAAGACTTTTTCGAACTACACTAAATAGCCTTCTGCACAGGCCCGAGGGATTCGACCATAGCGGGGAGAGTATCAACGAGTTATTTCAGGCTCAGTTTGATTTATTAGAAGCATTGAATAATGAGGGAGAGCCACTGCGAAATACACTGATTGATTATGGGTTACATTTACTTCGGCAAGGCAAAACTGAAAAAGCAATCCAAACCTTCTATGAAGCGCGAAGCATGGCACTTGAAGCAAATGACCTTGCCACTCTCGCTGTAGCCGACTACAGTATAATGAATAATATCAATATCTCCTATGATTTAAAAAAAACCCAAACTGAAGTATTAAAAAACGATATTGAGCTTTTTGAATTAAACCAGGCTTCTATACCGGTATTGCTTTATAGTACCTTCATCCAATCAAAAGTTAGTTACAACTACTTCCATGATTTTAATAACACTGAACAAGCAATATATTATGCAGAAAAAGCAGCTGCACTATTAGACACTTTAAGATACCCATCACATAATATCAGAGCATCAATTCATGGAAACCTGGCTTTGTATTATTCAGACATAGATGACTCCGAAAAAGTTTGGCAACATGCTCATATTACACGCGGCATTATAGAATCTCAACCAATGTCTCATTATAATCGTGCATTACCATACGTTCTTTTAGCTGATGCCGCCATACCTTTTTCGACAGATTCTGTTTTTACTTATTTATCTGTTTTAGATACATTGGAAGGAAAACAATTTTTTGAAGACAAAATAATAGAAGTCAGGGCAAAAGCTCACATGGAAAATGGCGACTATGCAAAAGTCGCAGAGTTAGTTCTTACTGTTTTCGATAATTATGATATAGTAGGTAATGCTAAAGTTCCAAAGATTTCATCATCTGTGGATTATATTAATCAGTTCTACTTTTTGAACTTGCTCCAGCAAGCATATAAAAAAAAGGAATCAGTATACCAGCACGAATACACAACTGCTATTGTCGCTTTGATAGAACTTCAAAATAAGCTTTTCCGGGAGATAGTAACTGAAGATATTTTTGGTTTTGAACCAACCGGGCTGGCTCAGATCTATAATGAATTCCTGGAAAATGCCTTGCCATACATGTTTGCTCCCGAAAGAAAAGATTTTGTTAATGAAAAATTTAAACTTGCTTTTGCATCAAAGTCTTTACATCTAAATAACCTGATGGCTAAGAAAAAATTCCAATCTCTGCTTGAAAGCGAGACTGATTTGTTTAACAAACTTCTTAACAGTTCACTGGAAGTTCAAAAATCCAGAAACCGTTTAGCTTCCAGCTCCCAATCCGACCCTGATGACGTTTATTTAAAAAAAATGGACCTGAACAGCAAGTTGATAGATTATTTTATGCTCCGACATGAGGTTAATGATATACATAGAAGCCGGATCAAAAAGCAGTTTAATAATAACATCAAAATTGCCTCATTGAAAGATATTCAGTCTCAACTGGAAAATGATGAAGCATTATTGGAATTTTTTGTTATGGATAATTCATGGGGGCAAATACTGGTGTTGCCCGATACTACAGTTAGTTTTTACTACAAAGATGAAGAATTAATGCCAAAAATTGAAAGCGAGAGATATAATTTGTTAACCGGAAGAGAAACAACAGATTTGGGCGATGTTCTTTTCAAAAATATTTTTACGCTTCTAGAAAACACGAGTAAGTTGGTTATCATTCCTGATAAAAATTTAAACCACACTCCGGTTGAAACCATGAAAGTTAACAACAAGATGTTGATTAAAAACTTTTCAGTTTCTTATGCCTATTCTGCTACGCTTTGGTATAATTTACGTAGGGAAAGAAGTAAAACGAGTCCTGAAAATATGCTAACAATAGCGCCAACGTTTGTTGATCCTCTTGAACAGGATCAGATTATCCTTTCAGCCAGCTATCGTGGCAATGAATCCCTAAAAGCTTTGCCTTTTAGCCTGAAGGAAATTAAAGGCATTGATTCAATTATGCAAAATACCATAAACGATATCCAACATCTGTATGCCGAGAATGCCACTTTTTATAATGTAAAAAAGAATATTAAAGATTTTGATATAGTACATTTTGCAACACATGGTATAGTAAACCCGCAATACCCTGAGAGATCAGGATTATATTTGTACCGGGAGGTTATCAAGGACACAGATCAAACTGAAACCGGATTTTTAAGCCTTGGAGAACTGTATAATTTGGATTTAGATACTGAACTGGTGGTTTTAAGCTCCTGTAATACCGGCCGGGGTAAACTTGTGGAAGGCGAAGGTGTGGTTGCTTTGCCAAGAGGTTTTATACTTTCGGGTGTGCCAAAAGTAGTAGCTACTTTATGGAAAGTACATGATGAGAGAACTAAAGATATTATGCTACTATTTTATGAATATATTGCAAAAGACTACGAATACCATGAAGCATTAAGACACGCCAAGTTGGATGCTATAGACAAAGGATATCTGCCAATGGATTGGGCAGCATTTATAATGATTGGGAGTTGACGAGAGTACTATCATCAACTACTCCATCATGGTCTGGGAGACTGCTTTCAAATTTGATCAGGGCTGCAGAACCATCAGTAGATAGTTCCACTATAATAAACTTTGCTAAAAGCATGCTAAGCGATCAAAAAAGCCACCTACGGAGCAAATCCGCAAATGGCTTTCTGTCTTGTGACTCCGCCAGGATTCAAACCTGGAACCTCCTGATCCGTAGTCAGGTGCTCTATTCAGTTAAGCTACGGAGCCGTTTTTGAAGGTGCAAATATAATACTTTTTTTAAAATTACAAACCCCTTATTACTTTACCTTTAGCAATGTCCTAATCAAGGTTTAAAGTAAAAAATGCTTTAATTATCAAAAATAATTAAAAAACTATAAAATATCCGGTGTGTTCTAAAATAAAGTAAAAATTTCTTGGTTATTAACTATATTTTATTATTTTTGTAACCTAACAAAAATGCGGAAATTGATTATTTTTGTGGTTTCAATATTATAATTAATAATAAATAATATGAAAAGTTTACGAATCATTTCGATAATAGCAGTAGCAATAATAATAAATTTCTTTTTTTATTCTTCTGCACACTCGCAGTTGTTTGCATCTCCGGAGAGCGGGCTTTTTCATAATAATTCTTCCACTGACCTTAACCTCCGGGCAGGAACAAGTTTCATGACAGGTTTTGGAGGAGGGTCTCTCTTTTCTCATACTGTTGCTCCTTCTGTTAGTCAGGATATTTCTGAAAATTTTTCAGTTCAGGCTGGAACGGTTTTTACATCCTCTTCTTTTTCATCTGATCAGAAAAACGCCTTCTTTCAAGGTTCAGGTATATCTAATGAACATAGTCTTTTTCAAAACAACATGTATAGCAATCTTTCCTATGCAATAGGTTCATACAGGGTAAATAAAGACTTAACACTTAAGGGAGGTGCTTATTTTGAGTCCTCAAATTTTGGCCGGCAACTACAAATGAACCCCCAGGCATTCAACATGGATTCAAAAGGTATGATGATGGGTTTTGATTACAAAATTAACGATAATATGCGATTTGGTGCTGAAGTTAACTTTCGTTCAGGATATTCACCATATTCAAATCAACTAAATCCTTATTCATTACACGGATTTGGCCAATCACCGTTTAATAACCGGCCGCTTTGGTAATACACCAATTACTAAAATTTTTGTAGAAGTATGGAATATAAGATTTTTGCAGGGGGAGAATTTATTAAAAGTTCCTCTGAGTATAACGTTATTAATCCTTATGATGGCACCTCTTTTGCCAAAACCTGGTTTGGGGACAAAAGCATACTGGAAAGCTCTATCGAGCAGGCTATTAAGGTTAAAGACGAGCTCAAGGATATGCCGTCATATCAAAGAAGCTCGATTTTAAATTACATAGCAGCCAAAATAATAGAAAATCAGGAAGATTTTGCATCCATAATTGCACGTGAAGCTGCTAAGCCGCTCAAATACGCTTTAAGTGAAGTACAAAGAGCTGTACAAACATTTTATGTTGCTGCCGAAGAAACCAAAAGGCTGCCTCGCGAATATTTGAGCTTGGATTGGACATCCGGTGCAAAAAATAAAGAGGGCCTGGTAAAATATTATCCTATTGGCCTTGTTGCAGGAATAAGCCCTTTCAACTTTCCTTTAAACCTTGCCGTGCATAAAATTGCACCTGCAATTGCTTCAGGATGTCCTATTATCCTTAAACCTGCAAGTTCAACGCCATTATCAACACTTAAACTTGCACAAATAATTGCCGAAACATCCCTTCCTAAGGGATCTGTTTCTATACTGCCTATGAACAGAGAAACAGGCAATAAATTAGTCACTGACCAACGCTTTAAATTGCTTACTTTTACAGGATCTCCGGATGTAGGTTGGCAAATGAAAGCAGATGCAGGAAAAAAGAAAGTCGTTCTTGAATTAGGTGGAAATGCAGGTACTATTATAACTCAATCAGCTGATCTCAAACATGCCGTAAAACAAAGTATTACAGGTGGATTTGCATACCAGGGGCAGGTATGTATTCATGCTCAAAGATTCTTTATACATAAATCAATATTTGATTCTTTTGTTAACGATATTATCAGCAAAACCAATAAGCTAAAATATGGAGATCCACTACTGCCGGAAACAGATATTACAGCTATGATTGATGAGAAAAATGCCATAAGAGTTGAAAGTTGGGTAAAGGAAGCTGAAAAGCAGGGTGCTGAAATCCTGTGCGGCGGCAAGAGGAAAGGCTCATATTACGAACCTACCATACTTACCAATACAAAACCCGAAATGAAAGTCAATTGCTTAGAGGTATTTGGCCCTGTAATAACAGTAGAACCATATGATGATTTTAAATCTGCCGTGAATAGCCTAAACAACAGTAAATATGGATTGCAGGCTTCTGTTTTTACAAACCAACTTGACGAAATGGATTATGCCTTCGAAAATATTGAAGCAGGCGGAATTATCATTAATAACACACCAATGTTCAGAGTAGATCATATGCCCTACGGAGGAATAAAAGATTCGGGACTTGGCCGCGAAGGAGTCAAATATGCCATACATGATATGATGGAACCGCGATTACTTGTAAAAAATTCAGGTTCTGTGTAATCACCCGGTAATTAATACTCAACCAACATTTACAAATTCATTAAAGTGTAATTTAAATAACAAAAAAATAATCCGTTACTATATAAATTATAATACGGTAAATAGTAATTGTTTTGAATAATTCATGTTAAATTACGATATTTGCAAATTATTGAGGCCGGTATGTTATGCAGAAAATTTTTTATGAACTTTGTCATAATTAAACTCACATGAAAGAAAAAGATAAAAAGGAAAAAAGTTTTTTTAACAAACTACATGACAAGTATCGCCTTGTATTGATGAATGATGACACGTTTGAAGAAAAAATGTCATTTCGTTTAACGCGTTTTAATGTTTTTGTTTTTTTTGGCACTTTTGCTATCTTTTTAATAGTGGCAACAACATATTTAATTGCATTTACGCCATTGCGTGAGTATATTCCCGGTTACGCCGATTTTAATACGCGAAAAGTATTGCGGGAACTTATGATAAAGACCGATTCACTTGAAACTGTTATTAATCAAAAAGAACGTTATATTTATAATATACGTGATATTGTTGAGGGCCGCGATAGGAAAGACAAAAAGGAATTAGCAAAAAATATTCCGGATAGTATAAAAGATAAAACTGTTTTTGATATTGATGAATTACCCCGTTCGAGAGAAGACTCTTTGCTCAGGGCAGAAATAGAAAGTCAGACTCATCACACCCGTTGGAATCCTGAGGAATCTTTAAATACATACGAAGAAAGGCTTACTTTTTTATTTCCTCCCATAGAGGGTATTATAACAAATTATTTTAACCCTTCAAAAAATCACTATGGTATTGATATTGTTGCTGATGAAAATGAAGCTATAAAGGCAACTGCCGACGGTACTATAGTTTTTGCAAACTGGACACTTGAAACAGGTTATACCATTGGTATTCAACACGCCAATAATATTTTTTCAGTTTATAAGCACAACAGTGTTTTGCTAAAAGATATAGGCAGCCCGGTGAAAGCTGGAGAAGCAATCTCTATAATTGGCAAAACAGGAATTCTCTCAACAGGAACACATTTGCATTTTGAATTATGGGTTGATGGCAGGCCTGTTAACCCATTAGATTATATTGTATTATAACAATAATATCATTGAAATCAATTAATATAAAAATTTGGATTTGAAAAAAAATATTGCTGTTTTAGGGTCAACAGGTTCAATTGGCACTCAAGCCCTTGAAGTAGTCAGAAAAAATCCTGATCGTTTTGTAATAGAAGTTCTATCTGCCCAAAACAATTCCGACCATTTAATTCAACAAGCTCTTGAATTCAAACCAAATACAGTAGTAATTGGTAATGAAAAGCTCTACCAAAAAGTAAAAAGTGAACTGAGCTCAACAGATATAAAGGTTTTTGCCGGAGATGATGCCTTATCACAGATCGTTGAGTTTGACAATATTGACTTGGTTTTAACTGCTATGGTAGGTTTTGCCGGCCTTAAACCTACTTTGAATGCTATCAAATATGGAAAACAAATAGCACTGGCAAATAAAGAAACTCTTGTTGTAGCAGGTGATATTATCACTAAACTTGCACGTGATAGGGGTGTTAACATTTATCCTGTAGATTCTGAACACTCAGCCATTTTTCAATGCATAGCCGGAGAATATAATAATGCTATTGAACATATATATTTAACTGCCAGTGGTGGCCCTTTCAGGAGAAAAAGCAAAAAATTCCTGCTGACGGCAAAAAAAGAATCAGCGCTTAAACACCCCAATTGGAATATGGGTGATAAAATAACTGTCGATTCAGCATCAATGATGAATAAAGGCCTGGAAGTTATAGAAGCAAAATGGCTCTTTAATTTGAAGCCATCTCAAATAAAAGTAATAGTACATCCCCAATCTATAATACATTCAATAGTGCAATTTGAAGATGGCTCTATGAAAGCACAAATGGGACTCCCGGACATGAAACTCCCCATACAATATGCCATAGGGTACCCAAGCAGGATAAAGTCTGATTTTCAAAGATTTGACTTTATGGATTATCCTAAACTAACATTTGAAAAACCAGATACCGAAACATTCAGAAACCTCAAATTAGCATACAACGCACTCGAAAAAGCTGGCAATATACCATGCGCACTTAATGCAGCTAATGAAGTAGCTGTTGCGGCCTTTTTAAAAGACAGAATAAACTTTTTGCAAATCTCCGAAATCAATGAATATTGCATGGAAAATATTAACTATATCAACAACCCATCTTATGATGATTATTTCGAAACAGACACTGAAGCAAGACGGTTGGCTGAAGATTTTATTAACAATAAATTGAAAATCAACAAAATTAAATAACTAAATATTAATATAATAATTACTAAAAAATTATAATTCTAATTCAATAATGGAAGTACTAATTCAAGCCGCACAATTTTTTCTAAGTTTATCAATATTGATCTTAATACATGAAATGGGTCATTTTATTGCTGCAAAATGGTTCAATACCAGGGTTGAAAAATTTTACCTGTTTTTTAATCCCTGGTTTTCAATCTTTAAATTCAGAAAAGGCGAAACTACATATGGCCTCGGCTGGTTACCTCTGGGAGGTTATGTGAAAATTTCGGGTATGATTGATGAGTCTATGGACAAGGAACAAATGCAAAAACCCCCACAGCCATGGGAGTTCAGAGCTAAACCGGCATGGCAACGTTTAATAATTATGGTAGCAGGCGTTACTTTTAATTTGATCCTGGCAGTACTTATTTATATAGGCATGCTTTCTATAACAGGAGAACGATATCTTCCGGCAGATAACCTTAAATATGGCATAGTAGCCGATTCACTGGCTCAGGATATAGGAATGAAAACAGGCGACAAAATCATTGCAGTAAATAATGAGAAAGTTGATGACTTCATGGACATACCTATTAAGTTTATGAGGGGAGATGCACGTAATGTAACTGTTAAAAGAAATGATGAGCAATTAACACTTGACGTACCGAAAGATTTTTATGGCAGATTAATTTCAGCCAGGGGGCAAGGTTTTATTAGTATAAGGTTACCTTTTATTGTTTCTTTTGTCGAAGAAGGCAGAGTTGCTCATAAAGCAGACATTAAAGAAAATGACCACATTATCGGATTAAACGATAAAAAAACCTGGTCTTTTAGTGAATTCAGAAAAGAAATAACCAATTATAAAAATGAAAAAGTAACACTTCTTGTTAAAAGAAATAGCGAAATAAAAGAATTTCCCGTTCAAGTTCCCGATGATGGTATCATAGGTGTAGCCGTAAAACAGCCGGATGAAATACTTGAGTTTAAAACCATAAAATATTCTTTTATGGAAGCAATCCCTGCAGGTGCCGTTAAGGCCTATCAAACCACAACTAATTATATGAAAGATCTTGCAATGCTTTTCAAACCCGAAGTTAAAGTCCGGGAAAGTCTTGGAGGATTTATAACTATCGGAGGTATTTTTCAACCAACCTGGGATTGGCAACACTTTTGGACCATCACGGCATTCCTTTCAGTAATCCTGGCAATTATGAACCTGCTCCCTATTCCTGCCCTTGACGGAGGACACGTTATGTTTCTGATGTATGAAATAATAGCAGGGCGAAAACCACCGGAAAAATTCATGGAATACGCACAAATGATAGGAATGATATTTTTATTGTCATTGTTGATATTTGTTAATTTTAACGATATATTGCGCTTATTTAATTAAATTAATAAGTAGTGTCCGACTAAAATAAATTTTTTATACAAAATTTTTACCGGACAGTTCTGAAATTTAATATATAATAAAAAAGGCTTGTTTATTTGGCCATAAAGCAGCCAGGCCGGTTAATTGCTTTTACCGATATTAAAACATTATTCACTTGTATGGTTAATTATTAATGTGTTTAAAAATGCTTTTACAATATATTCAAAACTAAAATTTTATATAATTGATATTATTTTAATACTATTTTTGAATAAATTTGTAAATGATCGACTAAGATTATTATTTTTGATAAGTTAATATTTTCTAACTTTTAAATTTTATGTAAGCATTATTAAGCACTATTTACAAAATAAAACCAAAATGATATGTGTTTTAAAACTATAAGACAACTAACAACAATATTTATAATATTTTGTTTATCAGTATCTTCTTTATACAGCCAAAATCTATTTAGTGGCCGGATAGAATACAAAATGACTTATCCGGGCAGTCAAATTGACCTTGCTACATTAGAACAATTACCCGAAAGGGCAAAAATTGTTGCAAAAAGAGAAATGGTACGCACAGAAATGGAAGCAGGAGAATTAACACAAATAAAGATTGCCGACAGCGAAAACAAAACAGTTACAACCATCCTGGAAATTTTACATGAAAAATATGTGATACATAAATCACCTGAGGATATAAAAGAAGAGATCAGGGAGTTACCTGAGCACGAAATAATTTTCACAGATGAAACAAAAGAAATACTTGGTTATAAATGTAAAAAAGCTGAGGCTATTGTTTATGATCAATTTGGTGAAAAGTCTAAAATAGATATATACTATACTGAAGAAATACCAGGAGAACCATTTAATTTTGACTTACCATATAACGAAATACCCGGTTTAATGCTGGAATATGAAATAAGAACAGGAGATTTGAACATGCGATATGAAGCAAAATCTATCAATAGCAGGTGGGGGCTGTTCATAGGTAATCGTAATTTCAGGATACCTTCCGATGCAAAGGAAATTACTTTCGAAGAATTACAGGAAAAACTGCAATAATTTGCACTTTATACATGAAGATCAAACTTTTGTTCGATTAACACTATCTTATATTTCATGCCTTTTACTTATATTTTCAAATTAACCGGTCATTTAGTATAATTTACAAAAAAACCTTTATATAATATCAATAATAAAAACAATACAGACGTTTTTACCTTTACAATAGTTTTTTTAATTTTGCCTAACAATAAACTCAAATAGCCGGGAATGCAAACTAAGAGCAATAAATTTAAAAAAAACACTTTTAAAAAACAGGATAAAGCTAAAAAAGACATTAAGGATAATGAACTTTCTGTTAAAAAATTCTCCGATTTTTTCAAAAGTGGCAGAACAAAAAAAATTTCCGGTCTGTTTTTGATAATATTATCCTTTTATCTTGTACTGGCTTTTAGCTCATATCTCACATCATGGAAGGCTGAAGACGATATTTTTAACAAAAAAGATTTCAACTGGGAGCTTGTTTTTGACGATACGATAGAAGCCGATAATCATATGGGTCGTTTGGGTGCTATAACATCGTATCTTTTTATAAAACAATGGTTTGGTATATCGTCATATTTGTTTGCCCTGATCAGCTTTATTGTTGGCACCAAACTGTTGTTCAGAAAAACATTATTACCTGTTTGGAAAACCGTTAAATATTCATTTTTTTCACTTTTATGGATATCTATTGCTTTTGGGTTTCTTTTCAGAAGCAATGACATGCTTATGCTTGGCGGCACATTTGGTTTTGAAGCCAATAAATGGCTAAATGGAATCTTCGGTTATGCTGGCACAGGGTTCATTTTATTTTTTGCAATAACTGCATTTGTAATATCGGTTTTTGATTTAAATTTTAATAAGACTCTTCAAATTTTAAAACTTCCAATGAAGCTTTTTGTGGGTGAAAGGGAAGATAATATTGAAGAGGCAGCCGATATTCCAAAAAGTAATGAATCGAGTGAATACCAGGATGATATTACCTCAGAGTCCGATTTAATAAAAAACATACAAGACCGGCACACAGAATCTGAAAAGGATAACGATAGTATCGAACTGGAACTGGACAAACACGATAGCAGCAAAGCTTCGTCAAATGAAAACAAAGAAGAGGAGCTTAATCTTGAAATAGAGATAGCCGAGGGAAACAAAGTAAGCACCAGTAATTATCAGTCTATTGATGAACCATACGGGCATGACAAAGAAAAATCTCATAAAACTTCGAATTTGGAAGCTTATGATCCCACTCTCGACCTGCCCAATTATAAGATGCCAACCATCAATTTACTGAAAGATTATGGTAGTGATACCATACAAGTTAATAAGGAAGAGCTGGAAGCTCATAAAAACCGAATAATTGAAACGCTTAACAACTATGCCATACAAATAGACCGCATTAAAGCTACTATCGGTCCTACCGTCACTCTTTATGAAATCGTTCCGGCTGCTGGTGTCAGGATTTCTAAAATCAAAAATCTTGAAGACGACATTGCGCTTAGCCTCTCTGCTTTAGGAATAAGAATTATAGCACCTATACCGGGCCGTGGTACAATCGGCATTGAAGTTCCTAACAGCCAGCCTGAAACAGTTTCTATAAAATCTATTTTTAAAAGCGACAGGTTTCAAAAATCCAAATATGAACTTCCAATTGGGTTAGGTAGAACTATTGCAAATGAAACTTTTATAGCCGATCTGACAAAGATGCCGCATTTACTAATTGCCGGTGCCACAGGTCAGGGTAAATCTGTAGGGCTCAATGCAATACTTGCATCAATATTATTCAAAAAACACCCGGCTGAAGTAAAGTTTGTTTTAATTGACCCAAAGAAGGTTGAATTAACCCTTTTCTCAAAAATTGAAAGACACTTTTTAGCTAAATTACCCGACGTTGAGGAAGCCATAATTAATGATTCGCGAGAAACTGTGCGTACACTCAATTCTTTATGTATTGAGATGAATAACCGCTATGATTTATTAAAGGATGCGCAAGTAAGAAGCATCAAGGAATACAATAACAAATTTCTATCCCGAAAACTAAACCCAAATGAGGGTCACAGATTCCTTCCTTATATAATTCTTATTATTGATGAATTTGCCGACCTGATAATGATATCAGGCAAGGAAGTGGAATTACCAATAGCGCGTCTTGCGCAACTTGCCCGTGCCGTAGGAGTGCATCTTATAATTGCCACACAAAGACCATCGGTAAATATTATCACAGGTACAATAAAAGCCAACTTCCCGGCAAGAATAGCATACAGAGTTACATCAAAAATTGATTCGAGAACAATTCTGGATGCCAGCGGAGCCGAACAACTTGTAGGTAAAGGTGATATGCTTTTGTCAACAGGCAGTGATTTGCTTAGGTTACAATGTGCTTTTGTTGATGCAAACGAAATTGAAAACATTACCGAATATATCGGCTCTCAAAAGGCATACCCGGATGCATTTCACCTACCCGAATATAGTGATGAAGACAATGACGCTTATGATGATATTGATGCAGGGCAAAGAGATGAACTGTTTGAAGAAGCAGCCAGGCTTATAGTTGCAACACAACAAGGTTCAACATCATTGTTGCAACGAAAACTCAAACTTGGTTATAACAGGGCAGGCAGAATTATTGATCAACTGGAAGCTGCCGGAATAGTAGGCCCTTTCGAAGGTAGTAAAGCCAGGGAAGTAAAAATAAAAGATGAATTTAATTTGGAACAAATTTTGAAGAACAATTAATTACAACAACAATAAAGAATTTTACAAACTCAAAAACATAACTTATCAAATAAACTAAACATGAAAAATATACAAATAAATATCATTATAATAATTCTTTCTGTATTTACCTCAATTATGATTAATGCACAACCATACGAAAGAAGCGACTATTACAAAGAAAAAGGCCATGAATTAATCAAAAAAGCCGGCGACAAAATCAAATCATACGAATCATTGATTTTAGACTTTAAATACATAGTTGAAAATAAAGAAAATAATATACATGAATCAAGCCCGGGAAAAACATTTTTAAAGGGAGATAAATTCAATATATCTCTTGATGATTATCAATATATTTCTGATGGTAACACTGTATGGACATACTTAAAAGATGTTGGAGAAATACACGTAAGCTATGCTGAAAACCTTGAACAATCAATGAATCCTGTATACCTGCTTCAGGATTTCCAAGAACATTATGAAGCCAAACTAATACGCCAGGAAAATTATGCAGGTGAGTTGGTTTACCTTGTAGATGCCATCCCCAATCAGCCACAATCCTTCTTTAAATACCGTACAGCAATAATAGATGAAACTTATACGCTTTCATATATTAAGGCTTATGACCGTCATGGTGGAACTTACAAAATCCGCATAGAAGAAATACATAAAAACCCAACTATTTCTGACGAAAAGTTTATTTTTGATAAAACAGATTATCCTGATATGGATATTATTGACCTGAGATAAAATACAAAATATTAGTTGTCAGCTGCCCGGGGTTTGCGTACATCGATCTTACGATAATCACCATATTTAAAAATAGTGCTGGTTTTGTTCTCCCATCCATTATTTTTTCCGGCAGTTTTAATAAATCTTGCAGAATTATAATCTCCCTGGTTATTTAGCGAATAAATACATTTAGAAAAATCTTTTCCATAAGTCATAAGTGCGTTGACAAAATAGTAGCCTGTTTCAAAGCCCTTGAAAGCATATGAGCCGGGTTCATCATTAAACCGGTCTCTGTAGCTTAATACAAATTGCTGAACATTCTCATTAGAATAATCTACAAAGTCATCTGTAATAATATGAACATTTGCCGTATGCAGATGATCAATTTCCAGGCTTTTGTAATTTTTCCATTGAGGAACCCCAAAAACAGTTATGTCAAATGTATCTGACAAGAGGTTAAGCTCCCGCAAATAATTGGATATGACAGGCTCTCCTCCAACTAACGAAACTAAAACATTGGTTTTGTTGATAGATAATAAATTCTTTAATCCTTCAATACTATCTCTATATAAAACAACTTCTTCAACATTTTGGCGTTGCACATAATGCTGAAGTACTTCCTCACTTTGGTACTTTGAACCGCGACTTGCCGGAGGCGTAAAACGGTGTAGCAAACTGTCGTCAAAAACAGGTACATTGGTAGCCCTTCCACCTATAAGAGTGTGTTCAAAATAATATCCGTTGATTTTTGCTAAATTTAAACTATCATGTATAAACTGGGTCTTGCTTATTTTTCTGTTAAGTTCATTATTAAACTCACTAACAATATGAGTGACTTGAGGCTGATCATTATGAACCAGAATTATATTCTGTGTAGGATATTTGTATGAAATATATCCGGCTAAATCATTCAACTGTGTTTTTAGCGATGGTGTAAACTGGAAAATATTTGAAGAATATTCCAACTGTCTTCTGTCTCTAAGAAAAGGTGAAACAATTGATATGTCATGTTTACAAGCATGTTCGGCAATAATTTCCAAACTTTCAGGAAAAAAAGAACCTATAATCAGATCCATTTCATCAAACTCAGGTTTATTAATTACCTTTAATGCTTTTGAAGTGTCACGGCAAACATCAAAAACATGGAGTGTTATTTCAGCACCTATTTCTTCTAAAGAATCTAAAGCAATCAATAATCCTTCATAAAACTCAATAAAAGTGAACGACTTATGGTTTTCAGGTAACTTTATTTCTGTTTCTTTTTCTGTTTTTTCTTCTGTTTCAAGATCTCTTTTTTCGGTATAATAATCTTCAATATCCTCTAAAAAAAACGGAATAAGTAAAGCCACATTGTATTGATCTTTTAAGACAGGATCTTGGCAATAATCCTCATCCCACAGTTCAATTTCATATTTTTTATATTCAGGCTCAGTATAATATTCATCAATAATAATATCTTCGGGTTCAAAATGTGCGTAATAAGGAAGCTTAATAGTTTCTCCCTCTTTTAGTACACCATCATGCCCGGGGTTCATTTCCATTATAGCATCGACCGAAACATTATACTTCCTTGAAATACTAAAAAAGGTATCACCCTCAGAGACCTGGTATTTCTTATGCTTTGGTTCTTCTTCATCAACCTCAACAGGTATAATTAGCACCTGACCTTTTTTAAGGCCTTTCCTGGCCTCAGGATTATGTTTCAAAATAAATTCAACATCTACTCCATATTTTCCTGATATGCCAAATAATGTTTCCCGGCGCTTAACCTTATGCTCAATATAATCTTTTTTATCAAGCTTTTCGTCATCTTTCACATAAGGTATTTTGATTTGTTGGTCATACTTCAAGCCATACTCCAGGTGTGGGTTCTCTTCTATTATATCATCAACTGTTACACCATATGCACGGGAAATAGAATAAAGTGTTTGCCCTTTCAAAACAGCATGAAGATGATACTTTTTTCCATCAATTTCATGCACTTCATGAGAACGGTTTATTATTACAGGTAAGTTGTCAGCAAAACAAACGTTCAAATATACTGGCTTAAAAAGAAAAAGCATAACAGTAGCCAGTAAAATAAAATTCTTAATATGCATATTTGCTATTTTTTTCAATACTAATGTTTGCATTCTATTTACATTGTATTATTACCGGGTTTAATATGTTCGCAACACAAAAAACGATTTTTATACTATATCCAATACGAAAAAAAGTGCGGTATATTGCAGTGATATTATTCCCACTCAATTGTTGCCGGTGGTTTAGAGCTAATATCGTACACAACACGATTTACTCCTTTTACTTTATTAATAATTTGGTTTGAAACTTTTGCCAGGAAGTCGTATGGTAGTTTTGACCAGTCTGCCGTCATCCCATCAGTGGAACTAACGGCTCTAAGGCAAACTACATTCTCATATGTACGCTCATCGCCCATTACTCCTACAGAATTGACAGGCAACAAAATTGCTGCAGCCTGCCACACTTTATTATAAAAATCGTATTTTTTCAATGCTTCAATATAAATATTATCAACTTCTTGTAAAATCGCTATTCTTTCAGCTGTTACCTCGCCTAAAACCCTGATTGCAAGGCCGGGACCGGGAAAAGGATGGCGCTGTAATATGTCTGAAGGTATATCTAATGTTTTTCCAAGTCGCCTGACTTCATCTTTAAACAGACTGTTAAGTGGCTCTACTATTTTCAGATTCATCTTTTCGGGAAGCCCGCCTACATTATGATGCGACTTAATAGTAACAGATGGGCCATTAACTGAAACCGACTCAATAACATCCGGGTAAATAGTACCTTGTGCTAACCAATTTACTTCCCTGATCTGCTGAGCCGCCTCATCAAATATTTCAATAAAAGTATGACCGATAGCTTTACGTTTTTCCTCCGGATCAGCCTTCCCCTTAAGAGCCATATAAAACCTCTCTGCTGCCCTGATCCCCCTGACATTTAACCCCATATCCTTATAAGAAGCTAACACTTCTTCAAATTCGTTTTTACGCAACAAACCATTATCAACAAAAATACAATATAATTGTGAACCTATCGCTTTATGCAACAAAACACCGGCAACAGAAGAATCAACACCACCTGACAACCCGAGAACTACCTTTTCGTTACCAATCTTTTTTTGCAATTGCTCTATTGTAGTTTCAACAAATTGTTCCGGAGTCCATTCCTGCTTACAACCACATATATCAACAATAAAATTTTTCAGCAGTATACCACCCTCTTTAGTATGATATACTTCAGGATGAAACTGCAAGCCGTACAATTTATCTTTTTCAATAACAAAGGCTGCATTTTCAATATCGTATGTGCTTGCAAGCCGCAAACTGCTACCTGGTAATCTCAGGATATGATCTCCATGCGACATCCAAACTTGTGTGTTATGACTTATGCCTTTAAATAGTTTTGATTCGTTGTCAAGCCAAGATAAATTAGCGCGTCCGTATTCCCTTGTTGGCGAAGCTTCTACTACCCCACCCTCGGTTTTAGCAATATACTGAGCTCCATAACACAACCCCATTACGGGCACCTTACCCCTGTATTTATCAATATCCATCTCAGGAGCATTGGGATCTCTTACACAAAATGGGCTGCCACTCATTATCACACCCTTTATATTATCCCAGTTATCAGGAACATAGTTAAAGGGCTTTATCTCGCAATATACATTAAGCTCACGTACCCTGCGAGCTATTAATTGTGTATATTGCGATCCGAAATCTAATATCAATATCATATCTTGCATGTGACAAAGATAATCATCTGTCAAAAATGTTGATGTTGATTTTACATAATAATTATCAACATTTTTAAAAAATAAATTTAAATCGTAATCCGGATGATATTAAAGATACACCCTTTAATAAAAAATGAACTAATTGAAAATATTATTAAAAATGATAATAAATCCCAAAACTTACATTTGCCGGATTAAGAATTATGCCATAATCTGTTTCACTATATTGATCATCCTCTTCCTCTTCAATATATCTTGAAAACCCCAAAAAACCCATTTTAGCCTCAAACGAAAAATTTTCGTTAGCAAAGTAATAAAAACCGGGTGAAACAGCAATATTCCATTTAAAAATATTGAACTCTCTATCTCTTATAATATTATTCCCCAACTCATATTTTTCTCTAGAATCTCCTAACCCCAGTCCGGCTCCCGTTTCGATAAAAACACCTGCAGCATCTTGACCAGGGTAATACCTTACAAAAGGATTAAACGAAAAAAACTTCCTGGTTTCCTCTACCACAACTTTAGTAATGCCCGGAGGGGTTGGCCATATATTGTAATCTTCTTCTGTTTCCACAAAATCATAATTATATCCAATTCCTCCACCAATTGCTATATTGTCTGTCAAAAAAAAATTAAACACAGGCATGATTGAAAAATTTGTCGATAACGTTTCTAATTGACTAATGTTTTCCTCTTTTGAACTACTTTTAAAGTAACTAAATAATCCACCTACAGATAAATCACCTTCTGATGGCTGAGATAAAATAGAATTCGTTAAAAAAAATAAAAAAATTAAAGATATTACAACTTTTTGTTTCATGATTAAATATTTTTTTGATTTAAAGCAAATTATATATGTCGATAAAAATGTTTTTAGTTCCTGATCGCTTACAAAGAAAAAGGATTTTATTATAATATTTTCCTGTCAATTATTATAAAAACCTGTTTATTTTTTTCGAAATAGCAGCCCCTATAGCTGTGGCATATTGAGCATATTCAGGAAAATGGAAACTTACTTCAAAAAGTTCTGACAACTCATTGAATATATCCCTGCTTTGTGGTATCTTTACCAGGTTGCCTGTCATTATAATATGGCGGTCTTTTTGAGCTCTTGCAGCAAAAATAGATAGCATACCAATGGTTTGAAAAACCATGTTTATGATTCCTGCAGCTATATCGTTTTTTGATGCATCATCAGACATTTTACCAAAATTTGAAGCTGTTATTTGACTGGGAAGATTTTCGATATTAATATGAGAAATATCACCTACTGAAAGATCAATCTTGGACACATCACCCTTTTTTGCCAATTCGATTATAGAATTAAAATCTTTTGTGTTAAGCATTGATTTGGCCAGGCCTGTTAAAGTACCTCCTCCAACACCGGTTCCTCCCAGATGCTTAATACATTTACCATGTGCTTTAACAAATGCTGTGCCCGTACCCATGCTTACGACAATAGCCTCAGACAAACCTGACAAGTAGAGGCCTCCAAGGCCAACGGCATGAAATTCATCAGCCTTTTCAACTTGCAGCCCCAATAAAGAAGGTTTAACAAAAGATGCCCCAACACCTGTTATCACTACATTATCTATTTGAGAAAACTCTACCGAGTTGGTATCCAGGAATTTACCT
>Ga0207421_10000798_pt1 | contig 40644 bp, 32 predicted proteins | sample SodLakKL_010_SED_4_FD_187542 | JGI IMG/M metagenome (GOLD analysis project Ga0207421, IMG submission 187542) | Alkaline sediment microbial communities from Lake Tanatar, Kulunda Steppe, Russia - 8KL_010_SED (SPAdes) (version 2) | ecosystem: Environmental > Aquatic > Non-marine Saline and...
ATGAAAATTGGAATTATTGGTGCTGGAATAGCAGGCCTGACAGCAGGCCGGGTCTTGGCAAGGGCTGGACATGATGTCATGGTATATGAAAAAAGTAAAGGGTATGGCGGGCGGATGTCGACACGCCGCGCAAATGGATCCGCCGGTTCGTCAAAGCACAAAATGGATCATGGTACGCCCTATTTATCGGGATCATCACCCGAGTTTCAAGCGTTTTTAGCGGAACTTGAAGAGAAAAAAATCATCACCAAGTGGAACGATACCTTTTCTGGCTATGCGGATGGCAGCATTGTCCTGGAAGTACCGGGCCAGGAAACAAAGACCCGCTATATTGCGTCGGATGGCATGAATACCATTGGCAAGTATCTGGGTCGCTGGCTCGATTTTCATATGGGTGAACAAATTGGCGGAATCACCCATATTGGCGGTTCCCGCATCAAGAAAAGTCCCTGGATGATAAATGCATCAACCATAAACGTTTTTGAAGCCGATGCTGTTATTATTGCCACCCCCGCTATCCAGGCGTATGGCCTGATCGGTACTGCCCAGGACGAGTTGGAAATGAGACGTTTAATATCCATGCTTGACGATATAAATTATACTTCAACGTTTTCCTTTATGGCCGGATATGGCGAGCGCGATCCGGTCAAATGGAGCGCGATCATCAGTGAGCATCCTGTTATCTCCTGGATCTGCAATGAGAGCAGCAAAAGGGATACTGCCGGTGAATTGAACCTTGTCGCACATACATCAGACGCTTTCACCAAGAAGATCTTCGATGACTATGACCGGGCTCAGGTCAACGAACAGATCATGGCTGCACTTGGTGAAATCCTGGGTGCCTGGGCTGCACGTCCGCAGTGGCATACCTCGCATCTGTGGCGATACAAAACTCCAAAGAAAAGTCTCGACATGCCGTTTTTTGAATCAGAGGATGAACATGCGCCATTAGCTGTAATCGGTGATTACTTCCAGGGTACTTCTCTTGAAGCGGCATACCTCTCCGGATTGAGGCTTGGAGAGCATTGGGCTGAAAAACTATCCTGAAATAAACAAGGTCTGTGAAGGATCTCTTACAACTTAATCACTACTTCCGGAAGTACAGATGGATTCTTCTGCTGGGATCACTGCTTCTGATTCTGGCAAATTTCTTTCTGATCTGGATTCCGATTTACATCCGCCGGACAATGGATGAAATCGAGCGAATCGCGGAGGTCAGGGAGATCCCGTATACCAGTGTGTGGGCAACACTGGTATCACCCGAAACGGGGTGGTTTCTGGCGGTTAATACCGGATACCTGATCGGAGCGGTGCTGCTTTACGGTTTACTCCTTTTTGCCACACGGCAAACCCTGATCGTCACCTCACGGAAAATTGAGTTCGATCTGAGAAACGAGGTTTACAACCATCTGCAGAAACTACCCAAAAGTTTTTTTGACAGCAACAAAACCGGTGACATTTACACACGGGCGACCGAAGATATCGTTCGGGTAAGAGAGTACTTCGGCCCGGCATTCATGTATACTGTAAATACCTTGTCACGTGCCGGTATCATCATCACCATCATGATTATGGTGCATCCGGGCCTGACATTCTGGGCCCTGCTTCCATTGCCGATTCTAACCGTAATGGCTTATTGGGTAAGCCGTTATATCAACCGCAGATCCAATGAAATCCAACAGCAATACGCAATGCTCGCCGGTAAAGTACAGGAGGTCTATTCCAGTGTCCGGTTGATCAAGGCATTTAACCGGGAGGAGTACGAAAAGGAGCGTTTTTTACGGGAGAGCAAGCGGTATCGCAGAAAAAAGCTGCGTCTGGACTTGGTGGAATCGCTGTTTCACCCCATGTTGCTGTTATTGATCGGCCTCTCCATTGTGCTGGTGGTCTGGCAGGGGGGCATTATGGTGATGCAGGGCGTTGTTACGGTCGGAAATATCGCCGAATTCATCATCTACGTGACCTATCTAACCTGGCCGGTCGCCTCTCTTGGGTATACCCTGAACCTGCTGCAGCGATCGGCGGCATCCAATTCCCGAATTCAGAAATTAATGAACGTTCCTGTTGAACGGGATGACTATCAATTGCCGGAAGGCAGAACCAACGCACCATCCGGTATCACGGAATTAAAGTGCGATATCACGTTTCGGAATGTCACATTCACCTATCCGGGAGCCGATGTTCCGGCCCTTACGAATATTACCATGACGGTAAAGGCAGGGGAGCGGATTGGGATTGTCGGGCGGACCGGAGCGGGGAAAACGTCACTGGTTCAGTTGCTTCCCAGAGTTTATGACCCCGGGGAAGGGGAAATTTTGATTGACGGGGTCGATATCCGCCACTATGACCTGGCATCCCTTCGCTCTATTATCGGTTATGTTCCTCAGGAAAGTTTTCTGTTCTCAGAATCACTGGGTGAGAATATCGCTTTTGGCAAGGAGGATGCAACTTCGGAGGAAATCCGGAAAGCTGCGGAACAGGCAGAAGTTTTGGAAAATATTTTGGAATTTGAGAAAAAATTTGACACTATATTAGGTGAACGGGGGATCACCATTTCAGGAGGACAAAAGCAACGTACCAGTATTGCTCGTGCCCTGATTAGAAAGCCTTCTATCCTTATTCTGGATGATTCGTTAAGTGCTGTTGATACCAATACCGAAGATGCCATTGTTTCGCATCTGGATTCCGATTTTGGAAAAATCACAATGTTTATAATTTGTCATCGTTTGTCTTCACTCAGGCATGTTGACAGAATATACGTTCTGGACGAGGGTAATATCGTTGAATACGGGTCTCATGATGAGCTAATGACCAGAGATGGCTATTTTGCGAATATGTATCGCAAACAACTCATAGAAGAAGAACTTGAAAACATATAATCAAAAAGAGGACTGTTTCGTGTGATAGCGAAATGTCCAAAATATAATTAGAGAGGTTACTATGATTGTAATTCCATTGGGTGTCTCTTCGGCTACACCCACCGCCGTACGCCACCTGCCTTCGGTTGCGTTATGGAGGGATGGCAATGTTTATTTATTTGATTGTGGTGAAAATGCCCAAATGAGACTGCTTCAGGCAGGCATCAAGCGATCAAAAGTGGATACTATTTTCATATCCCACATGGATGGAGATCACATATTTGGTCTGTTTGGTCTTCTAAGTACCCTTCAGCTTCAACGAAGGGATAAACCATTGTCGATTATCGGCCCGGTCGGCCTGAAAAAAATGATCGATGGTGTTATGTCAGTTACAGAATTGACGATCGAATTTGATATCAATTATACCGAGATCAAAAAGGATTTCGAGCACCAGGTGGTCCTGGAAGAGGAAGAGTTTTATGTGGAGGCACGTCCGCTTAAGCATACCACGTTCTGTATCGGTTATCGGTTGCAGGAGAAAGACAAACCCGGGAAAGTAGACGCTCAGAAAGCACAGGAAGCCGGAATTACGGAAGATGCCCATTTCAAAGCGCTCAAAGCCGGAGATGATGTCACCCTGGAAGACGGTACCGTCGTCCATTCAGCCGATATTGTCGGAGATCCAAGGCCCGGAGAAAGTTTTGTCTATGTCACCGATACCGAATTCTGTGAGAACGCTGTCCGGCTGGCAGAAAATGCTACGATTCTTTACCACGAAGCCACTTTCGGAGAACCCCTCAAAGAGAAAGCGGAAGATACCGGACACTCCAGTGCTCAGGATGCTGCTATCGTGGCCAAAACAGCCAAGGTGGACCGGCTTGTGATCGGGCACTTCTCGGCACGCTACTCGAACCAGTTCCTGCTTCTCAAGGAGGCCCGTGGGGTATTTGAAAAAACCTGGCTGGCTTACGAGCTGCGCCCGATTTTTACAAATCCAACACAGGAAAAGGATATCATCACTCCTCGTGTCGAAATTATCGATCTTAAGGACAAGCGGGCTCAGCGCCCCAAGAAGGAGTTTAAACCTGCTTCCGGTACCCGAAAGCCCGGATTTAAAAAGAAGCGATTCAAACGGAAACCGGCCAATGCGCGTTATTACAAGGGTAACGATTCCGACAAGCCTCAGCGCCCCCGTTACAATAAGCCTTACAAAAAGGATGATGCGGATCGTTCACAGTCGAGTCCGCACCGCCCGAGTAAACCGCTACCGATAACCCCTCGAACTCCATTTGATGACTTCGACCGCTTCTGACAAGCGATCCGGGAACAAAAAATCTGCACAAGGTAAAGCCGTCGACAGCTATCTGATTCGACGGCTTTACTTCTTTCTGGCACCATATAAGTGGTTTCTGATACTTGCACTGGCTTTTACCCTGGCCGTTGCATTTCTTGGTCCGCTTCGTCCATACCTGACCCAGGTCGCCGTCGATGACTATATCGCCAACCGCGATATCGAAGGCCTTGGAAAGCTGATGCTGCTGTTTCTCGGCGTGTTGCTGATGGAAACCGCGCTGCTTATTGCCAATACCTATCTCATGCGCTGGATAGGACAGGGGGCACTGTACCGGCTTCGGAATACGGTTTTTGAAAAAATCGAAAAGCTCCATATTCAGTTTTTTGACAAGAACCCGATCGGAAAACTGATCACCCGGACCACCAGCGATATCGAAGCGCTCAATGACCTGCTCTCCTCCGGCGTGGTGAACATCATTGGTGATCTGTTTCGCATCATCTTTATAATCGGCTTCATGCTCTCAATGAGCTGGGAACTGTCACTGGTGAGTCTCAGTGTCCTGCCTATTCTGATATACGCCACATTCTGGTTTAAAGCCCGGGTAAGGGTCGCATTCCTGAATGTGCGGGATCAGATCGCCCGGCTGCACTCCTTCGTTCAGGAGCATATCAATGGAATGAACATCGTTCAGCTCTTCGGCCGTGGCAAGCGGGAGTCGGAAAAATTTGAGAAGATCAATAAGGGCCATGCCAATGCGCATATCAGGACAATCTTCTATTTTGCACTGTTTTGGCCGGCGGTGGAAGTGATCGCATCTCTGGCGATGGCGCTGGTAATCTGGTATGGTGGTGCCCAGGCGCTCTCCGGCGAAGTAACGTTTGGAATCCTGCTCGCCTTTATCCAGTATGTACGACAATTTTTTGTGCCCATTCGTGATCTCTCCGAAAAATTCAACACGCTTCAGAGCGCTCTCGCCTCATCAGAACGCATTTTTGAGGTCCTGGACACGAAGAATGAAATCCCCGATCCCGAAAATCCCGTGACCCCGGAACGTAAAGAGGGACATATCCGCTTTGAAAATGTCTCATTTCGCTATAATGACAGTGAAGGGGATGTGCTCAAAGAAGCCAGTTTTGAAGTCAGGCCGGGTGAGATTGTGGCCATTGTCGGGGCAACCGGAGCGGGCAAGACAACAATCATCAACCTGCTTATGCGGTTTTATGATGTGACCAGTGGCCGGATAACAATTGACGGAGTGGACATCCGGGATATGGGGCACCACCACCTTCATTCCTATTTTGGTTTGGTGTTGCAGGATAATCTGCTCTTTGCAGGCAGTGTTATGGAGAATATCACACTCGGAAATGATGATATTTCCCACGATCTGGTGAAGAAAACCTCGGAAATGGTACAGGCCGATCGTTTCATCAGAAAACTGCCCGGTGGCTACAATCATCGTATATCGGAGCGGGGAGCCAGCCTGTCGATGGGACAGCGACAGTTGATCTGTTTTGTCAGGGCGCTGGTGTATGACCCCACCATATTGGTACTGGATGAAGCCACCTCAAATGTCGATTCCGACACCGAGTATCTGGTTTCCAAAGCCCTGGAAACCATGATGAAAGACCGAACGTCCGTGGTAATCGCCCACCGGCTCTCCACCATTCAGCATGCCGACAAAATCCTGGTGATGCATAAAGGCCGGATTCGGGAGTCGGGTACCCATCAGGAGCTGATTGCTCAAAAAGATGGTATTTACCGGAGACTGTATGAATTACAATACCGCGAACAGCTGAAAACCGGTTGAGCCACAAGAGCATCAATCCGGCTAATTCCGGACGCTACGCACAGGTTTCCGCAATGACGGGACTCATGCCCGGCAGACGGCTGGTTTGTGAAAGATGTCGATGGTCCGGGGTATCACAAGCCTCATATTTTGGTTGCCGTGTTACGCAAAGAGCTGCCGGATCAGCCCGGAACCGAGGTAATAAATGAGAGCACATCTTCCGGTGTGTCGGGCGGCAGACAATAGAACCGGTCGCAATGTACATTCCCATCGTTATATTGCGTCGGATCCCCTTTGGAATAGAGCGCGCTCTGATAACCGGCGGACTCCATGATCGCTGCCGGTGCTGCCAGGTCCCAGTAGGCGGTCTTCCGGAAACTGACAAATCCGGTGTTCGGCGCATTCAACGGACTGACGATATTATGTGACGAATTTGAGGTGCGTTTTACGGTCAGATGTGTCACCTCCTCCAGTTGGCTGCGCAGTGCGGGACGTGCCCCTTTGACGATCAGCGGCATGCGGTTGAGCCAGCTCATATTACGGTGGATCTCCCGATAATCTTCTAATGAAGTGTACAAACGTGCCCGGATATGAGGGTTACCGAACAATACGACATTACGTTCCGGTTGATAGAGTATGCCAAAACTGGGTTGTCCGTCTATGCAAATACTGATCAGGACATAGTAATTGAACGAGTTGTCAATAAACTTGCTGGTGCCGTCGATGGGATCCACAAACCAGGTTGTTTCACAACCGGCCTGATAATTATGTGATTCGAGATCTTCTTCACATACAATCGTTTCTCCCGGAAACGCTCTGGAAATCAGATCCATCCAGTAGTCACTCATCTGCCGGTCGGCATCGGTGACTCGGGATCCATCCTCTTTGGTATGTACATTAAAACTCCGGTTTCGCTGTTGCGTACGCAAACGGCGACCTGCTTCTTCCAGATGTGGGTAGAGCCATCGGAATCTTTGGTGGAATTCTTTTTCTGTCATTCGTTTAGACCGTTTCGGTTTTGCATCCGGAGCTTTCAGGAAGTATTTTTTTTTATATATTTCCGGGGACAGTTATTAATACCGCAATTCCTATCTACTCACACAGGGCAAATACCATGGAAGAAGATAAGATCAAATCAGAAGTAAAAATGGAAGAGATGTCTAAAAAGTTCGATAACTCATATCAGGATGTTATTGAAAAACTGAATGAAGAGAAAGAGCGGCTTGAGAATGAACTCAGGCACGAATACCGGGCAGCCAGAAAATATGTACGTTCCCACCCCGAAGAGGGACTTGCATACTCCTTTATCGGCGGAATGGTTATAGGCATCCTGCTTTCAAAGATATTCTCAAGGTAAGTAATTGCTGCAGCCTTTTAATACCCGGCAAATCAGCGTATCTTGTCTGCAGACAACGGTTATTCTTTCGGGAGTAGCCGTTTTTTATGAACCAACAGATCTTTTAATACAGGTTAGGAATGGCTGAATTAATTTTAAATAGTGAACAGGTGGACCAACTGCTGCAGCGCGTGGATGCGTTGAGGAGGTATCTTTGACTACGATAACCGAAAAGAACGCATAAGAGAACTCGAGTATAAGGCTCAGCAACCCGGGTTCTGGGATGATGCCGATCAGGCCCAAAAGCTTATGAAAGACCTCAACCTTGAAAAATCCTGGGTGGAGAAGTGGGATAAACTCGATGAACGCCGGCAGAATATCATACTGTTCCGCGAGATCATTGCAGAAGGTGATGATGTCACCGAGGATTTTAATCAGGAAATTCTCCAGCTCCGGAAAGAGGTGGAAGACATGGAATTCAAAAACATGCTGGATGATCCCGATGATCAGCGTGATGCCTTGCTGACGATCAACCCGGGCGCAGGTGGTACCGAAAGCCAGGATTGGGCGGAGATGCTTTATCGCATGTATGTTCGCTGGTGTGACCAGAATGATATGGATGCCACGGTTTTGGAGTATCAGCCCGGAGAGGTGGCCGGCATAAAAAGCGCCACCATCGAAGTAAAGGGAAACTTTGCATACGGGTATCTGAAAGCAGAAAATGGCGTCCACAGGCTCGTACGTATCTCGCCCTTTGACAGTAATGCCCGCCGTCACACATCTTTTGGTTCGGTTTTTGTCACCCCGATCATTGATAACGAGATTGAGATCGATATCAATCCGGACGATGTCGAACTTCAGCGCTTTCATGCCGGTGGAAAAGGCGGCCAGAATGTCAACAAGGTGGAGACCGGTGTCAGACTTATATGGACCGGGGAACTTTCCAACGGTAAAAAAGAGCGTGTTGTGGCTGAGTGTCAGCAGGAGCGGTCCCAGATGCAGAACCGGGAAAAAGCGATGGTAATGCTCAAATCACGCATCTATGATCATGAAAAACGGATCAAAGAGGAAGCAAAAGATGCCCTGGAAAGTACAAAAATGAAAAATGAATGGGGCTCGCAAATTCGATCCTATGTATTTCATCCCTATAATATGGTCAAAGATCACCGAACCGGCTATGAAACATCCAATGTAGATTCCGTGATGGACGGTGAAATTGACGAATTTATTAAAGCTTATCTGATGTCTGATGCCTGAAAATTTTGACTTCCTGGTACTGGGTAGTGGTGGTGCGGGGCTTTCGTATGCATTGCGCGTCGCCAAATATGGTTCGGTTGCAATTGTAACAAAAAAAGATTCCGCCGAATCCAACACCAATTATGCCCAGGGTGGTCTGGCCAGCGTTGTTGATAAGGAGGACCGATTTGAGGATCACATTGAGGATACACTCATCGCCGGGGCAGGACTCTGCAGGCCGGAAGTTGTTGAGATGGTGGTCCGCAGCGGACCGGATGTGATTCGTGAATTGCTTGACTGGGGAGCCCGGTTCAGCAACGTGGATGGAACACTTGACCTTGGGCGCGAGGGAGGACACTCGCGCAAACGGATTGTGCATGCCGCCGACCGGACCGGAAAAGAGATTGAACGGGCACTGTTATCTGCACTGGATCAGCACCCCAATATCACGGTGATGGAACACCATTTTGCCCTTGAACTGATTACCGAGCACCATCTGGGGCAAAAAGTCACCCGCCATTCCACGGATACCCACTGTTATGGAGCCTATATCTTTGATATCCGTTCCGGCAAGGTGGAAACCATCCGGGCAAGGGCAACGCTTATTGCAACTGGTGGGGTCGGACAGGTCTATCAGCATACAACCAATCCTACTATTGCTACCGGTGACGGGATTGCTATGGCGTATCGGGCCAAAGCCCATATTGCCAATATGGAATTCATGCAATTTCATCCCACCTCCCTGAATATACCCGAGGCGAACTCCTTTCTTATATCCGAAGCGGTTCGGGGCAAAGGGGGGATCCTGAGAACGAGGGATGGCCGGACCTTTATGGGCGATTATGATGAAAGAGCAGAGTTGGCTCCCCGCGATATCGTCGCACGGGCTATTGACGAAGAGTTAAAAAAGACAGGAGAAGACAGCGTCTATCTTGATGTAACCCATATTGATAGAGATGTTATTCTGGAACATTTTCCTACCATTACCGAGACTTGCCGCAAGTTTGGAGTCGATGTTACAAAAGAGTGGATTCCGGTGGTGCCAGCAGCACATTATCTCTGTGGAGGAGTGTTGACTGATATAGACGGGCGAACATCCATCAGCGGTCTTTTTTGTGCCGGAGAAGCATCTTGTACCGGCCTTCACGGGGCAAACCGCCTGGCTTCGAACAGTCTGCTTGAAGCGATTGTTTTTTCAAAACGAGCAGCTATGGCATCGGCGGAGTATATTCAGGGACAATCAGAGCTTCCGGCCATTCCGGATTGGGATGACAGTGGGACCGTAAATGCCGAAGAGGCAATTTTGCTGTCACACAATCAGCAAGAACTCCAAAAGGTTATGTGGGATTACGTAGGAATTGTTCGAAGTAATTTACGCTTGGAGCGCGCGTTTCGCCGTTCGCATCTCCTGTACGAAGAGACGGAAGATTATTACCAGAGAACCAGGGTCAGTGTACCACTGTGTGAGTTGCGAAATATCATCGCAAATGCCTATTTAATTATCCAGTGTGCTATGAAACGTAAAGAGAGCAGGGGGCTTCACTATACAACAGATTATCCCAAACCCGTTACAAGTGAAAAACATGACACCATAATCTGAAGGATCTGTAAAAAAAGCCAGGGAGATCAGCTATGTTTCGCATAGGAATTACAGGTGGAATTGGAAGTGGCAAAACAACCGTTTGCAGTGTCTGGGAGCGGATGGGGGCTCGCGTGGTTTATGCCGATTCTCTCGCCAAGACCCTGATGGTCAAGGATGCCGATCTGCGCAAGGAGATAACCCGGGAATTTGGTGAAGAGGTCTATCGAGCGGATGGAAGTCTAGATCGCAGTAAATTATCCCGAATTGCATTTGAAGAAGGCCGGGCGGAGGAGTTGAACCGGCTGGTGCATCCGGTAGTGTTTCGGGAACTCGACCGGCTGGCAGAAGAAGCTCGCATGGAAAATATCCCGGTGATGGTCCGGGAGGCGGCTCTGTTGCTCGACAAAGGCCGCCCTGAGAATGTGGATGCGGTGATATTGGTAACCGCACCGGAAGCCGACCGAATCAAACGGGTTGTAGAGCGTGACCAGTCTGATGAAAAACAGGTTCGTGACCGTATTCGTCAGCAGAAAAAGGAGTCAGAACTGCGGCCGCTTGCCGATCTGGTCATCGAAAACAATGGCAGCAAGGAGGAGCTTGAAAAGAAGGCGGAGGTCATTTACAAGGAACTGACCGCGCTTCAAGCCGGTTGAGGCTTGTAGGCCGGCATCATCCCCCCATCCGTTACCATTCCACCCGCATCCCTTCACGAATGTCATATTCCCTTGCGAAACCGGCATTCACCTCAAGAACATACTGAGCCGGTACATCAGAAGTTACCTGTCGTTCCGAATAGGGGGTGGTATTCGTTCGTACCCGGACAATTTCGCGGTTCCGGTCCATAAAAATGATATCCAGTGAAAGCGGGGTATTGGCCATCCAGAAACTGAGCGGTTCCTCGGTCTCAAAAAGAAAAAGCATGCCGGTATCAAAAGGCATTTCGTGAACATCCATCAACCCGGTGCTCCGTTCCGAGGCTGTACGGGCGAGCGCGACATTCACCGTCGTCACCTCCTCCTCGCCATCATAAATCACAGCCTGCTGTTCGGGTTCAATGGAACGGCCCCGCTGTTCCCCGGTTTCGACCGTCTCCTCCGCATCACTGCAGGAAAGCAGAAGAATGATGATTAATGAAGCGGAAACCGGAGTAGTCCATCGGCGTTTCATGTCGTTAAAATGTATTTATGGCGATTATGGCAAATTTCTGAGAAAGATAGGGAAAGAGATGGAAAACAACCCGATGAATACCCGAATCTGCGATCGGTACCATCATCTCAAAACCCTGCAACGTTTGGCTATTCCCAAAATTTGCCGTATATTTACATTTTATAAGTGAGCCCGTAAAAGGCTCACTTTTTTTGTATTTGGTAATACGTATCTGGAGAATAAGTGCAGGAACAGGAAGAAATTAACGCATTGGCGGAACAGGTTTTAGAAGGAAGTGACCTGTTTCTGGTAGAAGCGGAACTCAAGGGTTCCACGGGAAATCGTACGATCTGGATCTATGTGGAATCGGAGTCCGGAAATATTTCCCTAAGCAGGTGCGCGGAAATAAGCCGGGAGTTGCAGTTGCTGCTGGATGCCGGCGGCTGGCACGACCGGAAGTATACCCTGAATGTTTCATCACCCGGCCTGGACCGGCCTTTGAAGGATATCAGGCAATATGTTAATAATGTAGGACGTAACGCATCTGTAGTATATATAAAAGATGGTGAACAAATTCGAACAGAAGGGAAGCTGATCGGTGCGGAATCCGACAAGATTACCCTGGAAACCGGTAAAAACGAATCCTTGACGATCCCGATCGCGGAGATCGAAGAGACACGGATACTGGCTTCTTTTAAATAACGTTAACGGCAGTCCCGAGATAAATTACATGCAAACGGATATTTCAAAACAGATTATTCAGTCTTTTGCAGAAATTGCAAAAGACAAAGGTATTGAAAGAGACTTACTGCTTTCGATACTGGAAGATGTCTTCCGCTCCATGATTCGCAAAAAATACGAATCAGACGAGGCTTTTTCCGTGATTTTGAATCCGGATCGCGGCGAGATTCAGATGATGCATATCCGGGAAGTGGTTCCGGACGAGGAGTTGAGCGACCCCGTCAATGAGATTGGTATCACCGAAGCCAAAAAACTGGATCCCGATCTGGAATTGTACGACGAGTTTGCACAGGAGATCAAAATCGAAGATTTTGGCCGCCGTTCGGTTATGATGGCGCGCCAGACCCTGGCACAGCGCATCCGCGAAATTGAGAAAGATAATATCTTTGAGGATTACAGTGACCGTATCGGTGAAATTGTCCTGGGGGATGTATACCAGATCCGCAACCGCGACATCCTGGTCAACCACAACGGTGTTGAGCTGATTCTGCCGAAAGGGCATCAGATTTACAAAGACCGCTACCGCAAGGGCGATACCATCCGGGCGGTAGTCGTGGAAGTGAAACGGCAGGAGGGAAACCCCGCCGTAATCATCTCCCGAACATCCCCTCTGTTTCTGGAGCGGCTGTTTGAAAATGAGATTCCCGAAGTATTTGACGGAGTTATTGAAATTATCAAAACGGTACGTGAGCCCGGCGATCGCTCCAAAGTGGCCGTGGTATCCCATGACGAACGGGTCGATCCCGTTGGAGCCTGTGTTGGAATGAAAGGCATCCGGATCCACTCCATTGTACGGGAGCTGTGCAACGAAAATATCGATGTGATCAACTATACCGAAGATGATCATGAGTTTATCAAACGGGTATTACAACCGGCATTTGTGCAGTCCGTTGATATTGACAAGAAAAACCGCAGAGCCAAAGTGGTGGTTCCGGCCGACCAGGTTTCCAAGGCGATCGGCAAGGGCGGGGTGAATATCCGGCTGGCTACCCAACTGACCAATTACGAGATCGATGTCTACCGGGAAGTGGAAGACGAGGATGATATCGATATTTTTGAATTTGCCGATGATTTCGGTGATGAAGTAGTACAGTTGTTGTTTGATATCGGATGCGACACAGCCCGCGCCGTACTGGAGCTTAGTCCGGAAGAGCTGGAACGCCGCACCGAAGGAAAACTCGAACTAAAAGATGCGAAACGGATCATTCGCACCATTGAAGTTGAATTTGAAGAGGACGAAGTCTGATTGATCCGGCTATTTTATTTTAACAGAACAGGATTGCTTCTATATGACAGAAACTGGTAAACCGAAACGTTTATTCAAGGTGGCATCGGAGTTCAATGTCTCCACGCAGTCAATCGTGGATTCGCTGAATGACAACGGCTTTCCCATAGATAATAAGCCGAACGCCAAGATTACGCCCGAAATGTATTCGGCGCTGGAATCGGTTTACGGTGAGGATAAAGCCAAGAGCAGGGACCATGTCCGTGCACGGGAAGAGTATGAAGAGCGGAGAAGCACCTTCCGGACCAGCAGGAATGAGTCTGTTACGATCGACAACTTTCTTGAACCGATGGATGACCTGCAGCCCGATGACGCTGAGAAGGTAGATTTGTCGAATAAGGATGACTTGCAGCTCGAACCGCTTGATGATCCGAAAAGTGAGACAACGTCTGACGAGGAAATTGAGGAAAAGACACAGGATGAGGAGGATAAAGGGAAGGATATTGAACCCGAACCCGATATCATTGAGCCTCCTGCACCTGAGCCCGGTGAAGCCGAACCGGAACCGGAAGAACCGTTAGAAGAGCCCGAAGAGGCTCCTGCCGGAACCTCCGAAGAGATCGATGCGGATAAGAAGCACGATGAGCCGGATGAGGATGCCGGTAAAACAGCTGCACAAGCCGACTCTGAAGAGCAGGATGATGAGGCCGAAATAACAGAATCGGATGATGATGTCAGCGATCAGGATCTTCTGGATGATGAAGACACGAGTGAGGAGAAAGATGAGACTACCCCGCTGAAAATCATTCGCGGCCGGAAAGAGAAACTTGCAGGTACCCGGGTCATCGGAAAAATTAAAATTGCCGATCCCGCGGAAGAGCAGCAGGGCCGGAAGAAGAAAAAAGGCAAAAAGGGCAAGAAAGGCGAAGCGGTTGATCCTGCAAAAACCGAAGAAGTGGATGAAGCCGGTAAGCCCAAAAAGAAAAAGGTGGCGGCAAAGCGTGTTAAGGATGACAAACCCGATGCCTCCGGCGATTCGGAAAGCCTGATTAAGGCCAAGAAAAAGAAAAAGCGGATCAAGTCGCGAAAAGCACCCAAAGTGGACGAGTCCGACGTTGAATCCAAAATGAAGGAAACGCTGGCGATGCTCAATACCGGAGGGTCTGTCGGCAGAAAACGTCAGAAACGCCGGAAGCAGAAGCGGGAGGAGATGGCTGCCGAGCGGGATATGCTCGAGTCGGAAAAGATGGAACAGGATTTAAAAATCCTGGAGGTAACCGAATTTATTACGGTCAGTGATCTTGCAGAATTACTCGGCGTCTCCCCCAACGAGATTATCATGCATTGCATGAACCTTGGTATGGTCGTCTCCATCAACCAGCGCCTGGAAGCAAGCACCATCGAATTGCTTGCCAGTGAATACGATCGCGATGTGGTCTTTGTGGATGCCGAAGAGCTTGATGACGATATTTTCGAAGAGGAGGATGATGACCCGGCTGATTTGGAACCCCGCTCACCGGTTGTGACCGTGATGGGCCATGTCGACCATGGTAAAACGTCACTGCTCGATTACATAAGAAAAACAAAAGTTACAGCCGGTGAAGCAGGAGGCATTACCCAGCATATAGGTGCCTATGAGGTACGTCTTCCTGACAAACGCAATATCACATTCCTGGATACACCGGGTCACGAAGCATTTACCGCCATGCGTGCCCGTGGTGCTCAGGCTACCGATTTGGTTATCCTGGTAATTGCAGCTGACGATGCGGTAATGCCCCAGACCATTGAGGCCATCAACCACGCCCAGGCCGGCGGTGTGCCGATCGTTGTGGCAATTAACAAAATGGACAAAGAGGGTGCCAACACCGACAAAATCAAACAGCAGCTATCCGATAACAATGTTCTGGTTGAGGAGTGGGGCGGTAGTGTCCAGGTCGCCGAAGTATCCGCCGAAACAGGTCAGGGTATTGACGAATTGCTGGAGAAGGTACTGATTGAAGCGGAGCTCATGGAGCTCAAAGCTAATCCAAATCGCCGTGCAAGCGGACTCATTCTGGAAGCAAAAGTGGATCGCGGCAAGGGTGTGGTATCGAATATCCTGGTTCAGCGCGGAACCTTGCGAGTCGGTGATCCCTTCGTAGCCGGATCCTATTCCGGAAAAGTGCGGGCTCTTGAAAACGAAATTGGTGAACGTATTGAAAAAGTGGGACCGGCCCAACCGGCTCAGCTCACCGGTTTTGATGGCATTCCCCAGGCCGGTGACAGGATCGTTTCTGTGGTCGATGAGCGGACGGCCAAAGAGATCGCGCAACAGCGGCAACAGATTAAACGCGAACAATCGTTGCGCAAGGTCAAACATGTTACCCTGGATGATATTTCACGACGCCTCGCCCTTGGCGAAGTCGCCGAACTCAATATCATCATCAAAGGGGATGTGGACGGATCTATTGAGGCACTCGCCGGGTCACTTCAGAAAATATCCAACGAAGAGGTGAAAGTGAACATCATTCACACCGGTGTAGGCGCAATTTCCGAATCGGATGTTCTGCTCGCGTCAGCTTCAGATGCCATTATCATCGGGTTCCAGGTTCGGCCCTCAGCCAATGCCCGCAAACTTGCCGAAACCGAAGAGATCGATATCCGTCTCTTTAGTGTCATCTATGATGCTGTTGATGCCGTACGTGATGCGCTCGAAGGCCTGCTTTCACCCGAAGTGAATGAAAAAATCGTCGCAACGATGGAGGTGCTTGATATCTTTAAAGTACCGAAAGTTGGAACGGTTGCCGGTGGTAAAGTTACCGATGGAAAAATAACCCGAAATTCTAAAATCCGGCTTATCCGCGATGGCATTGTTATCTATGAAGGAGAACTCTCCTCTTTAAAACGATTCAAAGACGATGTCAAGGAAGTCGCAAGTGGATATGAATGTGGGTTGAGTATCAAAAATTACAATGACATCAAGGTCGGGGATGTCATTGAAGCGTATGTGGTCACCGAAACCAAACGCAAACTCAAGAGCGAACCAAGCGAATGAGTATCAGAACAGAACGTGTAGCCGCACTTTTGAAGGCCGATATCGGAGAGATTCTCCAGTTGGATTATCAGCATGACGCCATGCTGACTGTCACCAATGTGCGCGTCTCCCCGGATTTGCTTCAGGCCCATATCTATCTGAGTATTCTGTCAACACAGGAAGATGCAGGAGAAAACTTCGAATTTATCAGGGAAAAAACCCCGGAGATACGAAAAAAACTGGCCGCGCGTATCCGTCACCAGGTCCGGCGAATTCCGGAACTCCATTTTCATCTGGATGATACCGCAGAATACGTTGAAAAAATCGACTCCCTCTTTCGGAAAATTCAGACCGACCGTGACGATACCGGCAGTGATGATGACTCCGGTGATTCCGATGATTCCGGGGATACGCGGCCCCGCGGAGATTCCGACCAGTAACGCAGATCTCTTCTACCGGCATTTATGGCAGCACCTCCTCTCTCAATATCCCAATTGCCGGTTTTTTCCAGGGAACAGCTCCCGATAGCGGGAACGGATCTTAGCTTCGGTGCCGTATTTCTGATGGATAAACCATCCGGCTGGAGCAGTTTTGATGTGGTTAAGTTTTTGCGCAACCGCATCCGGACCCGAAAAACCGGACATGCAGGAACGCTCGATCCCCTGGCTACCGGCCTGCTCGTGCTGTGTGCCGGAAAAGCTACCAAAAGCATTTCGGAAATCCAGGAGTATCCCAAACGATACCGGGCCATCGTGGAATTCGGGACATCCACACCCAGTCAGGATGCCGCAACCGAACCCGATGCCCATTCACCATTTGATCACATCAGCCGGGATGCCGTCGAACAGCTTGTTTCGGAGAAATTCACCGGAACCATCCTCCAGGTCCCTCCCATGTATTCGGCGCTGTGGAAAGATGGGAAAAGGCTCTATACCTATGCCAGAAAAGGGGAAGAGGTCGAACGTGAACCCCGGGAAGCGGTAATTCATGAACTTAAAATCTGTGATTTTGGTGATGGTAAGATGGAGATCGATGTACTTTGCGGCAAAGGGACGTATATCCGGACGCTTGCACACGATCTGGGACTGGAACTGGGATCACGTGCCCATCTCTCAGGACTGCGCCGCACAGAGATAGGCCATTTCCACGTAGATCAGGCACTGACCGTAGAACAGATCCGGGAGTTATATGCCGATGGGGCATGATTTGCACCTTCCCGGTGTTTTGTGAACTAAGAACCCGACATCGATTATCCATTTTGCTGCATATGAGTGAACCGGTATTCATTCAGGATTATGAAAAAAACCCGTCAAATGTCCTGACAGTGGGTACATTTGACGGTGTCCATCTCGGTCACCAGGCCCTGATCCATAATGTGGTCAAACGAGCCCGTGAAAAAGGAGCGCCAGCCGTGGTTGTGACATTTGATCCCCATCCCAGGGATATTATCCACCCAACCTCGGATGGAATCCGGCTTCTGACCACACTGAATGAACGGGCAGCCATTATGGAGGATTACGGCATCGACCGGATGGTGGTAATCCCATTTACCCGGGATTTTTCGATGCTCACCTCCGAACAGTTCATTCGCGATTATGTCCATCGCCGGATCGGGGTTGATACGTTTGTGATTGGCTACGACCACCATTTTGGGCGTGACCGGAGAGGGTCGATTCAGACTTTGAAAAAATTATCAGGCGATCTCGGATTTTCTGTCTATGTCGAAGAGGCTCATGAAGTGAAACACACAACGGTCAGCAGCACCGTCATCCGGAGACTGCTCGAAGAGGACGGAGATGTCGCCGGTGCGGCGGAAATGCTGGGGCGGAATTACGAAATCAACGGAACCATCGTCAAGGGTGATCAGCGGGGGCGGACGATCGGTTTCCCGACCGCAAACCTGAATCCGGATAACAAGCACAAAGTCTTGCCTGCACTTGGGGTCTATTGTGTGGAGGTGAAACTGGATGGACAAACATTTCGGGGGATGATGAATATAGGAATCCGGCCCACTTTTGAGGGGACAACCGGTGTCGTGCCGGAAGTGCATATATTTGATTTTGACCGAACGATTTATGGCAGCAAAATGAGCGTCCGGTTCTTGCAGCGGATTCGGGGGGAGAGGAAATTTTCCGGTCCGGAAGGGTTGATCGAGCAGCTTATCAAAGATCGGGAAATGTGCCGCCAGGGGGATTAACCGGAACGGGCAAATCCATTACCTGTTTGGAAATGGGCCACTTTTCACTTATTTTCCAATGCTAATTTAAACCTTACATCTACTTTAGCATTATAACATCTAAAGCGGAGATTTTTGTACATGAATATTACAGTAGAAGAAAAGAAAGAGATTTTCAAAAAATTCGGTAAATCAACCGAAAATACCGGTTCGCCGGAAGCACAGATCGCGCTCTTCACCGAGCGGATCAACAGGCTCACCGATCACCTGAAGACGCATAAAAAAGACCATTCCACACGTCTCGGCTTGCTGAAGCTGGTCGGTAAACGCCGCCGCCTTCTCAACTATGTGATGAAAAAGGATATTGAGGGATACCGCAAACTTATCAAAGAGTTGGGTATCCGTAAATAACACAATAAAAGGCATGGGGTACCCGTGCCTTTTTTGTATAAAAGCCCACTGATTGATCAATATCCGGGTACGTGATTTTCGGGACTTTTTCACACCATGGGATAGCATCCCCCCGGCTATTGTACTATACGCAAACGACGAAAGACGAATAGAACAAACCTATGAAAGCTGATTTTAAAACAATTGAATATGCACCCGGTAAAGAGATGTCCGTAGATGTCGGCCGGCTTGCAAAACAAGCGAATGGAAGCTCATTTGTACGCATCGGGGATACAGTAGTGATGGCAACAGCCACTGCTGCCAGAGAAGCCAGACCCGGCCAGCCCTTTTTTCCGCTGACCGTCGAGTTTAAAGAGACTTTTGCTGCCGGTGGAAAATTCCCCGGTGGATTCATCAAAAGGGAAGGAAGACCATCCGAAAAAGAAATTTTATCCTGCCGGTTGATTGACCGGACCATCCGCCCGCTTTTCCCGGACGGATTCCTGAATGAAACCCAGATTATTTGCCAGGTGTTCTCCTCCGACGGAGAAAACGACGGTGATGTGATTGGTGCGGTGGCAGCCTCGTTGTCGCTGACCCTTTCTGATATTCCCTTTGAAGGACCCATGGCCCAGGTGCGTGTTGCCCGTATTGAAGGTGAATTTGTGATTAACCCCACCGTAAGCGAGCTGAAAGCGGCTGACCTGGAGATGATCGTCGGCGGAACACTTGAGAATGTCGTGATGGTGGAAGGGGAGATGAAGGAGATCTCCGAAGAAGATATGGTAGAGGCCATCCGTCAGGCTCATGAAGCCATAAAAAAAATCTGTCAGTTCCAGCTCGATCTCCGTAAAGAATTCGGAAAAGAGGAGTGGGATAAGCCGGCTGATGAGACCAATGAAGCGTTGGTATCAAAAGTCCGGGAACTGGTTGGTGACCGCTACGAGGAGATCAGCAAAAAAGGCCTCTCCAAAAAAGAGTACGGGTTAGCCAACAAAGAGATTGTCACCGAAGTCCGGGAAAAACTGGAAGAGGAATTCCCCGAACAGGAAGGTGATATTGCCGATATTTGCCACGATATCCAGAAAGAGGCTCTGCGCAAGCAAATTTTGGATCAGGAACTCCGGATAGATGGCCGCAAGCCGTCGGACATCCGCCCAATCTGGACCGAAGTTGGCTATCTGCCACGTACGCACGGTTCTGCGCTTTTCACACGCGGTGAAACTCAGGCGCTGGTCTCCGTTACACTCGGTACCAAGCGTGATGAGCAAATGGTCGATACCCTGTTTTACGATGATGCCAAGCGGTTTATGCTGGATTACAATTTCCCGCCCTATAGTGTCGGTGAAGTGAAAATGATGCGCGGCGTATCACGTCGTGAAATCGGTCACGGAAACCTGGCCGAACGGGCGCTTAAGCCGATGGTACCTACCACCGATGAGTTCGACTACACCATTCGTGTGGTGTCCGATATTCTTGAATCCAACGGATCCTCCTCCATGGCTTCTGTCTGCGGCGGATCCATGGCACTTATGGATGCCGGTGTTCCCTTGAAAAAGCCGGTGGCAGGAATTGCCATGGGTATGATCGTCGGTGATGGCAAGCAGGTGGTGTTATCCGATATCCAGGGCGAAGAGGACCACATGGGTGACATGGACTTCAAGGTGACCGGTACTGCCGATGGCATTACTGCCTGCCAGATGGATATCAAAGTGAAAGGGATCTCCTACGAGGTGATGGTTGAGGCGTTGCAACAGGCTCGTGAGGGTCGTCTGCACATCCTTGAGAAAATGGCTGAAACCATTTCCAAACCCCGTGAAGAGGTTTCCAAATTTGCACCTTCCTTCATCAAACTGGAAGTGGATACCGATCAGATCGGCGGAATCATCGGCCCGGGTGGCAAGGTGATCCAGTCCATCCAGCGCGAAACGGGTGCCGAGTTAATGATTGAGGAGGTCAACAACAAAGGTATTGTGACCATCTCTGCCGACAGTAAAGAGAAGATCGAAGCGGCTGTCCAGAAGATCAAAGCCATTACCGGCGACCTGGAAGAGGGTGAAATCTACGAAGGCACCGTCCGCTCTATCAAAGAGTACGGCGCATTTGTGGAAATCATGCCGGGACGTGACGGACTGCTTCATATCTCCGAAATCGATCACAAGCGAATCGACAAGGTATCCGATGTTCTCACCGAAGGTGATAAGATTGAGGTAAAACTGCTGAAAGTGGAAGATGGCGGAAAGCTTCGCCTCTCCCGCAAGGCGCTTATTCCCCAGGAATAATGCCGGTGGCAGTTTCCGCTTCCGGATGAACCATAACCGGTATCATTTGCCGGCATATCATCCGGACCCTGTTTCACAAAAAGCGTCGTCACGTTGTTGGCGGCGCTTTTTGTTTTTTCAGGAAAACGTGTTCCGGTCAGATTAATTAGTTCCGGTCTGAATTTCATATTCCGGTCAGAACTTCTTGTCCGGATCCGGATAACTTGTCAAAATCAGGATATCCTGTCCAGGTTATGATATCTTGTCTGAGCCGATATCATTATCTTCACGGTCTGAAAGGCCGCTGTTAATCATTTTCAATCAACCGTCCATAAGAGACTATCCGCAATATGAGTAAACCCGATCGCATTCAGAAGACCGTATTACCCAATGGGCTGCGCATTGTCACCGAAACCATACAGACCGTACGCAGCCTTTCGGCGGGGATATGGGTCAAAACCGGCAGCCGCCACGAGCAGGAAGAACAGGCGGGTATCACCCATTTTCTGGAGCATATGCTTTTCAAGGGTACCGAACGCCGTTCGGCTTATGAGATCGCCCAGAGTATGGAGTCGGTCGGCGGGTATCTGAATGCCTTCACCTCCCCGGAACTCACCTGCTATTACGCCCGCTGTCTCGATACCGAGCTCGACACGGCCCTGGATGTACTCACCGATATGGTGCTGCACTCCCGGTTCCCGGAGGAGGAGATTGAGAAAGAGAAAAAAGTGGTTATCGAGGAGATGAAAATGTACCGGGACAACCCCGAGGATTTTGTCTTTGAAGAATTCCACAAGCAGTTGTTTGAGCCTCATCCGCTGGGGAGGCCCATCATCGGGTACGAATCCACCGTTAAAAGCTTTGATCAGAATGCCCTGTTCGGGTATTTGAGGGAGCAGTACCATCCGTCAAATGTAATCATCGCTGTTGCCGGTAACGCAGAACATGACCGGGTGGTGGCACTGGTTGAAAAATATTTCCAGCCGCTCGACAGCACGTTTGCGGCGAATGGTGATCAGCCGATGACACCCTATAAGGCGAGCAAGGCTGTGCTTAAACGTCCGATTGAGCAGACCCATTTCATGCTGGGCCGCCGGGCGCTTTCGGCTATTGATGATGACCGGTACAAACTGCTGCTGGCCAATACGGTTCTGGGTTCGGGAATGAGCTCCCGGTTACATCAGAATATACGTGAGAAATATGGCTACTGCTATCATATCCAGTCATTTATGGAGGCATTTCGCGACAGCGGCATGTTTGGAATCTATGCAGGTACAGACCGGGAATATGTGGATCATATGCGTGAGCTGGTGCTCACCGAATTGCGGAATCTTCGGGATGAGCCCATTCCGGATACCGTACTGGATGAAGCGAAATCCCAACTCAAAGGCAAACTGTTGCTCTCCCAGGAAAGCATGAGTAACCGGATGACCCGACTGGCAAAGAGCGAAGTTTTCCATGACCGGTATATCACTCTGGATGAACTTGTCGCTGAAATTGACCGTGCGGATGCCGGACAAATTCGCGATCTTTGCAATACCTTTTTTGATGAGGAGGAGATGACCGAGACGATTCTGATGCCCGAGGACAACAGGACGGCCGGAGAGGAATCATAATACCGGAAACAACGAAACAAACAGTTCATGGTCTATATTGATAACATATCGGAGTATGAGGGCCGCGAGGCGACATTGAAAGGCTGGGTATATAATATTCGGACCAGCAAGAAACTTGTATTTATTATTGTCAGAGATGGCACCGGGCTTTGCCAGACGATTGTTGCCCAGGATGATGTATCCGACGCGGTTTGGCAGGAAGCGACGGCCCTGCAGCAGGAAAGCGCACTGGAGATCACCGGACGGGTTACAGCGGACGAACGCAGCATCGGCGGGTATGAGATGCATGTAACCGCTCTGCGCACCGTTTCGCAGGCTGAGGAGTACCCCATCACACCGAAAGAACACGGTATTGAGTTTCTGATGGAGCATCGCCATCTGTGGCTGCGGAGTCGTAAGCAGTGGGCAGCCATGCGCGTGCGGAATACCATCATCTATGCCATACACCGGTTTTTTCAGGATCGTGGGTTTATCCAGATGGATGCCCCGATTTTTACTGGCAATGCCGCCGAGGGAACAACCAATTTGTTTGAAACCGACTATTTTGACCGCAAAGCATATCTGACACAGTCAGGCCAGCTCTATGGTGAAGCGATGGCCATGGCGCACGGCAAAATCTACACTTTTGGCCCCACATTTCGTGCCGAGAAGAGCAAAACCCGGCGCCACCTCACCGAGTTCTGGATGATTGAACCGGAAATGGCCTATTATGACCTGCCCATGAATATGGATCTGGCTGAGGAGATGATCGCTTTTATCGTGGCGGAAGTGGTTGAACGCAATCGTCCGGAACTGGAGGTGCTCGAGCGTGATGTGGCGGCTCTTGAGCAGGTCAAAGCACCGTTTCCGCGCATCAGTTACACCGAGGCGGTACAACGGTTGAATTCGCCGGAGATGCAGGAGAAGCTGGATCAAATGGCTGCCGACCGGGTGGATGAGTCGTCGGCGCTAAAAACTGAGCGGGAATCACTGGATGCCGAATTCGGCCAGGCGAAAAAAGGCCGGAAATTTCAGATTGACCGGCGTCGCGGGGAGATCAACGCACAGCTGGATCAGATTGAAGAGGATCTGCGGAATATTCCGGTCTGGAAAAAGTCGGCTCTCGAAAAAAAATGGGGCGAAGATTTTGGCGGCAGTGATGAAACGCTGTTAACCATGGATGAGCATACCCCGGTCCTGGTCCACGGATATCCGGCGGAAGTGAAAGCTTTCTACATGAAACGCGATCCGGAGAACGAAAAGATAGCACTGGGTGTGGATATGCTTGCCCCGGAAGGATATGGAGAAATCATTGGCGGCGGCCAGCGGGAAGAGGACCTCGAGACCCTGCGTCAGCGCCTTCGTGAACACGATCTGCCGGAGGAGCAATTCCGCTGGTATCTGGATTTGCGGAAGTACGGATCGGTACCGCACTCGGGATTTGGCCTGGGGCTGGAGCGCACCGTATCCTGGCTGTGCGGACTCAAACATGTCCGGGAAACCATTCCGTTTCCAAGGATGATGGGACGATTGTACCCGTAGTTGGGGGCGGTCCACCCAAGCAAAAAATATCCAGCGTCAAGATTAAGGCCCAAAACGACAGTTTGCATTTGTAATACGAAATGGCAAAGAACAAATCCCTTGAACAATACAAAGCCCTGTGTAAAGAACTTCAGGGGCCGGAACTGAAACCGGTTTATGCCTTTTTCGGGGAGGAGAGCTTCTTTCTGGATAACCTCCAGGAAGCCGCTTTACAGGCGCTGCCTGAAGAGGCACGTGATTTCAATGTCGATATTCTGTATGGCGATGACGTCAGCATGGAGAAGCTGATAGGGATCTGCCGGAGTTATCCCATGATGGCCGAACGGCGTGTGGTGATCGTAAGGGAGTTCATGAAGCTCTTTTCCAAAGATCATGCAGCGATGGAGGATGAATCCGGCGGTCAGGCCGGTTCCGGCAGCGGTGGCGGACCGGGGCAGGGAGGCCCGGAAAATCCGGAAGAGCTGATAGCCTATCTGAATCAGCCCAGTCCAACAACGATACTTATCCTGATCAATGAGAAAAAACCGTCCGGCATAACCCGTCTGGGCAAGACCTTAAAGAACAGCAAGGTCATGGCCGCCCATACGTTTGAACCGGTTCCCGACTATCAACTTGCAAAATGGATAACCGACTGGGCAGCGCAGGAACACGATCTTCGGTTTGAGGAGAATGCCGCAGAGTTGCTTGGGTTTCATGTGGGGAACAACCTTCAGCAGATGACTGCCGAAATTGAGAAGCTCTCCAATGTCCGGGAGGATGGAGGTGCGATTACGGTTGATGATGTCAAACAGGTGGTCGGAATTTCCCGTGAATTTACCATGTTTGACTTTTCCGATGCGCTGATGGATCGCCAGACCGATAAGGCGATGTTAATTGGACTTCAAATGATGGGGAAAGCGGATTCGCCTGCCGGGTTTGTCATAATGATGGTCGGCTATCTCTACACGACATTCGGCAAGATCTGGCATATTCAGCGCCTGAGCCGCAAAGGTCTTACCCCTGCCCAGATTCAGAATTCGGTGGGCATACAAAGCGACTACTATTATAAAAAACTGGTACAATCCGGACGGAATTTCCCTCTTGCCGTTTTTCCCTGGTTGTTTGAAGTTCTGCTGGATGCCGACAAGGCAATCAAGGGATTCAGCAAAGAGACCCCGGAGGCCATTCTGCTGATGACCATCAAAAAGCTGACGACTTGATATATGTTGTCCGGCATAAGGACCATCACCGGATGGATTCATACCCACCGGAAACCCCCTTCGGGGATAACACAATCTGCCAGAGATTCAACTTCCGGGCCCGGAATGCACCGGCACAACTGTTCAGGTAATAGCGCCACATTCGGAAAAACCGTTCACCATACTGCTCAGTCACATATTCACGGTGTTGGGCCACATTGCGATACCACTGTTTGAGGGTCTTCTCATAGTCGGGCCCGAAATTGTGCCAATCCTCCATGACAAGCAGGTCCTCAAAAGCCAGGCCCAACTGTCGGATAGAGGGGATCATGGAATTGGGGAAAATATACTTGTTTATCCAGGGATCGGTTTTGGTGACCGACCGGTTCCCGCCAATGGTATGAAGCAGAAGCAATCCGTCCGGTTTCAGGCAGCGGCGCACAACCCCCATGAATGTACGGTAATTTTTTACGCCGACATGTTCGATCATTCCGATGGACCAGATACGGTCAAAGGTTTCGTTGAGGTTACGGTAATCTTCCAGCCGGATTTCAATGGGCAGATCTTTGCATATTTCTTTGGCTTTTTCGGCCTGGTTTCGTGAAACCGTGATCCCGACACCCTTAACACCGTATTTTTCGGCAGCATATTTCAGGGCACCACCCCAGCCGCAGCCGATATCGAGAACTTTCATGCCCTCCCGGAGGCCGAGTTTCCGGCAGACCAGGTCCAGCTTGTTTTCCTGGGCTTTGTCAAGTGACCGGGTGCCCTTCCAATAACCGCAGCTGTATATCAAACGTTTATCGAGCATCTTCTCATAGAGATCGTCGCCAATGTCGTAATGGCGTTCGCCGACGGCAAATGCCCGGGACGGTTTTTGCATATTGGTCATTGATGCTCTCACAAACGATCCCATTAACCGGATCGGATGCAACCGCCGGTCACGTTCCGACCGTATCAAACGGTAAAACAGCTCTTCAAGATCTTCGCAATCCCACCAACCCTCCATATATGCTTCGCCAAGCCCCAGTGAACCTTTCGCAAAAATACGCCGGTACAGCGCATCGTTATGTACCTGAATATCAAATGTACGACTACCATTGATTGATATTCCCGTACCTTCAAGTAATTCCTCAGCTTTATTTTGTAGTTTATCCATACTTCCCCCGTTATCTTGTTGCGTAGTTGGCAAGTAAATGAAAATTTATGTAAAAATGACCGACATGTTGGAATATTGGAAAAACATAACAAATATTTTTTTTCAGGACGGGCATATAAAAATCAAAAAAAACTTGTAATTTTGCCAACTGTAAGAAAGTTGAGCATCAGGGGCAGGAACAGGAGACCTTATTGGTTTGTTGGTAGTTACAAAATATCGTGATGTTGTTCCGGGTACCATGAATTATTTCCGGGATCAACCGCTCGATATTCGGCAGCAATCATTGAAATAAAGAAATAGTGCAGGTAGTAAGAGAAATGGAAGCATTAGGCAGACAAATACTGGTTGAGTGTTACGAGTGTAATGAAGAGGTATTGAATGACGTATCGCAGATTGAAGCGATTCTGCTTGAAGCGACGCGCGCATCCGGTGCATCCATCATATCACACAAGTTCCACAAATTCAGCCCGCACGGAGTAAGCGGTATGGTTGTGATTGCCGAATCGCATGTCGCTATCCACACCTGGCCGGAGTATGCCTATGCAGCGGTAGATATTTTCACCTGCGGCGATACGATTGATCCCTGGGTTATCCAGGAGCACCTTAAACTCTGTTTCGCATCCCGGAATACATCCGCCATGGAGATGAAGCGGGGGATGTTCAAGGTTGAAGAGGGACAGAAACTTCTCTTCAAACCCGAGAATGCGGCCAGGTTCGGTGAATAAAACCAGCAGGGAACAAATCCACCGGTCACCGGATCAAAGCAGACCTTTCCAGGCGCTTTGTTCCGCACAGTATCCTTCACACTATCCTGCCAGACACGATTCATCCCTTCCCGATCCTGCCAGGCCTGATTCCTCAATTCCCGATTTCTCAATTCCTGACTCTGCCAGGCTCGATTCTGCCAAACCCGATTCTGTCAGACCTGATTTCTCAATCCCCGTATCTTCCAGGCCCAATTCTGCCAAACCCGGCCATAAACCGTTTCGACCTATCATGCCTGCCAACTCCACTCCGCAATATCGCTTATGCGACCACCCGGTTTAAAAATTTCGTAAGTTACAGGCACTTATTTTCCAGTAATAAATCAAAATAACCAAACAACGCAGGAGACACGATTCATGAATATGGTTTCAACCCCGAATATTTTTTCTCTGGTAAAAGGGGCCGGAGAGGGGAGAATGTTATTAAATGCTTTTGATCAGGCACTGCTGAATGCCGGTGTGGGTGATACCAACCTGGTGCGCATGAGCAGTATCGTGCCACCCGGTGCGACAGAAAGGGAGCGGATATCATTGCCGTTTGGCGGACTGATTCCCGTAGCGTATGCACATATCGACTCGGATCTCCCCGGGGAAATCATATCAGCAGCCATTGCCGTGGCGCTACCCGTGGATCCGGCATTGCCGGGGGTGATCATGGAGTTTGAAGCGAGGGCACCGTTGTCGGTGGTTGAGGCGAAAGTGCGGCAGATGGCCGAAGATGCTTTTTCCTACCGGAATCGGGAGCTGCGCGAAATCAAAACCACCGGTGTGGAGCATACCGTCAAAGAGTGTGGCGCCGTTTTTGCTGGCGCGGTGCTCTGGTATGAATAACAAGGCCTGCCGGCCGGCACGATTTCTGCCCGGACGGGGGGCGTATTGCAACTGCCGGGCCCACTTTCCCCCAAAATAAAATCAGATTCTGCAAACGTTAGCGGATTGTCCTATGCAATTTAATGAGTTTTATAATGAGCGTACCGGCCTGACGGTCGGCATCAAAAAGGTACTTTTTTCGGAGAGCACGCCTTACCAGAAGGTGGAGGTGCTGGAGACCGATACCTGGGGGAATATGATGACGATTGATGGTATGGTCATGCTCTCTGAGAAGGATGAGTTTGTCTATCATGAGATGATTGCGCATCCGGCGATGTTTGCGCATCCCGAGCCGAAACGTGTGCTGATTATTGGCGGCGGGGATGGCGGTACGGCGCGTGAGGTGATGCGCCATCCTGCGGTGAGGCATGTTGATATGGTGGAGATTGATGAGGCGGTGGTTCGGGCATCGAAGCAGTTTTTGCCGGAGGTCGGGGCTTTTGATGATCCGCGGCTTCATGTGCATTATGAGGATGGCATCCGGTTTGTGGAACAGGTTACGGATCCCTATGATGTGATCATCATTGACGGGTCGGATCCTGTGGGGCCGGCGGTGGCGCTCTTCAGTGAGTCGTTTTACCGGAATTGCCGCAAGGCGCTCTCCGGGCAGGGGGTGCTGACGGCACAGACCGAGAGTCCTTGGGTAGGATCGTATCATCCGGCGATACGGAATCTGTTTTCGCTGCTGAAGGAGACGTTTGAGGTGTCGGAGATGTATCTGGCATTCATCCCGCTGTATCCGGCCGGCATGTGGTCGCTGGCTTTTACTTCGCGCGGTATTCATCCGCACGATCCGGATGTGTCGGAACGTGTGGAAAAGGGTACCATGCGGATGGGTTCTGCGTTACGGTATTATAATCGGGATATCCATCATGCCGCATTTGCACTGCCGGGGTTTGTTCGGGATATTCTGGAGTGAATTTCCAATAACAGCACCCATATGTCTTCGTTTTTGCGGAGCTTTTTTGCGTTGATGAGGTCGTTTGTGCGGGTGATGCCGCTGGCCTGGAGGATGCCGTTTGCCCTGAAAACGCTGTTTGTACGGGTGATGTCGTTTGCACGGTGGGTGCCGATTGTTCGGGTGATGTTGCTTGTGCGGATGAAACCGTTTGCCCGGATGAAGTCATCGGTTTTGGTGATGCCGCTGGCGCTGATGCTGACGGTGTCGGGCCCGCTCTCTGTTATGGCTGATGGGCCGGAGTCATCCGCCGTTGTGTTTCAACTTTATGAAGAGGGGGGCGAATCGGAGTTCCCGGAGATGCTGCAGGATTCGCTTCGCACTTTGTGGGAGCATGCCGGGACGCAGAGGGACATGGCGCATCAGGAGATCACAGACCGGGTGATACCGGAGTTGATGGCGCGGTATTATGCCTCAGGCGGTTTTTTTAATGCCGGTATTGACAGCGTGCGTGTGCTGACGCCGGATGATGGCCCGGTTGGGATCCATATTTATACACAACCCGGATGCCGCTTTTCGATCGGCTCGCTCTCTTTTCGGATGGATGCGGATTGGGTTGCGGAGAACCGTTTAGCGGGCCCGGAAGTGACGGATTCCGAGATCACGGAAATTGCGGATGTGGAATTCCCGGAAGGTGCCGATACCAGTTCTCCGGATTTGGCGGATCTTTCCGGCGCGGTGCCTGTCCCGAATAGAGCGGATGTGTCCGATCCGTTGCATGTGCCGGAAGAGCTTCGGCCGGATCAGGTCATTTCATTTTACGGCGAAGGAGATGTTTACGATGCCGCCGTTCTGGAGGATGAGTTCCGAAGGTACATCAGGCATTATGAGTTGCAGGGGTACCCGCTTGCCGGTATTGCAATTGTTGGTTTTCAGCCGGATCCTGAAAACTGTGAGGTTTCCATTATCGCGGAGATCAATCCCGGTGAACGGTTTTATGCCGCGGGCGTGAGGGTTGGCGGACTTCGTCAGCACGATCCCGACTATATTCAGACCGCTTCGGGTATCCGGCAGCAGGATCTTGTTACCCCGGGGCTGTTTCAGCGGGGGCGGCGGAACCTGGAGAATACCGAATTCTTCCACGATGTGAGTGAGGGCGATATCAGGATGAGGAAGGGGGAGCCGTATGTTTATTATGATGTGACCGAAAGGCGTGCCAATAATTTTGATGTGATGTTTGGTTATGCACCACGTCAGGTGGATGGATACAATGTGATCGGACGCGGAGCGTTGCTGATCCGCAATGTCGGCTGGTCGGGCAGCAGTCTGAATCTTTCCTTTGAACGGCTGGAGGATATGGTTACGCGCCTCCGGACCGGATACGGGCGGCAGTGGATAGGCGGTTTGCCGCTGGGGGCTGAAATGCAATTTTTCTTCCTGCAACAGGATACCAGCTATCAGGTCAGGGAGTGGCAGGTGCAGGGGTCGTACAACTGGACGCCCGAAAGGAGGGTGACGGTCAGTTTGACGCAGGAAAATGCGGATGCCAACTCCAATCCGGATCTGCCGATTCGGGTTCTGGATGGCGTAACCCGGTCAGCGGGGATCGGCTTCAACTATGACAACACCGACAGCCGCCTGAGTCCGACGCGGGGCATGATTTTTGACCTGCACATAGCCTCGGCATTTCGCAGGGTTACAGACTCCAGAGTCGAAGAGCTGGAGAGCCGCGGATCGATGATACAGCAGCGCGTGCGGAGCTCGTTCAAGACGTATCTCAGTCCGTTTCCCCGGCATGTGGCGGCTTTTCGGCTTTATGGTGCTACCGTTGAGTCGCCGGAGTACACGGAAACCGATTTGATGCGCCTGGGCGGTTCGCGCTCCATCCGGGGGTATCGGGAGGAGCAATTCCGGGTTGGACGGTATGCCTGGGGGGATCTGGAGTACCGATATCTGCTGGATCCCTACTCCCATGCGTTTCTGTTTGCCGCGGGCGGGGCGTATGAGCGGCCTGAAATGGTCGGGGAGCAGGATACCGGCACTTCGGATTGGCTCTATTCCGGCGGATTCGGGTTCCGGTACCGTACGCCGATCGGAATCATGCAGTTTACCTATGCGGTATCAGCCGATGATCCGCTGCACAACGGCAAAGTCCATTTCAACCTGACCGCCGATTTCTGAGGGTTATTTATCCAGCCACCGGGAGGTAATCGGCTGGTACGAATCGGTGCGGCGATCCCGGAAAAAGGGCCAGGTGGTGCGGTGGCGGTCGAGTACGGAGGAATCCACCGTCCCGGTTACCGACTCTTCCTGCTCGCCTCCCTGTGCGATCATCTCACCGAATGGACCGCACAAAAAGGAGTTGCCCCAGAAACCGAGATTGCCTTCGGTGCCGACCCGGTTGACCGATGCAACAAAACAGCCGTTTGCAATGGCGTGACTGCGCTGAATGGTTTGCCAGGCCTCCAGGTAGCGTTGCGAGCGTTCTCCGGCTTCCTCGGGCAGAGCGGCGATGGCTGTGGGATAGACCAGCAGGTCAGCCCCCATCATGGCTGTGATGCGTGCCGCCTCCGGGTACCACTGATCCCAGCAGATCAGTACGCCGATGCGGCCGAACCGGGTATCAAAAACAGCATACCCCTGATCACCCGGGGTGAAGTAAAATTTCTCATGAAAACCAGGATCGTCCGGGATATGCATTTTCCGGTATTTTCCGAGATAGCGGCCATCGGCATCGATGACGGCTGTGGTATTGTGATAGAGGCCGGCCGCACGTTTCTCAAATAGTGAGGCAACGATGACCACTTCCAGCTCGGCTGCTATTTTTTCAAGTTTGCCGGTGGTCGGTCCCGGAACCGGCTCGGCCCAGGCAAAAAAGCGCTCATCCACCTCCCGGCAGAAATAGGGCCAGGCAAATAACTCCTGAAGCACGATAACGCGGGCTCCATCGGCAGCGGCCTTGCGGATATGCTCCATGGTACGCGTCATATTGGCGTCAATATCGGTTCCGCACGGGGTTTGGATAAGGGCTATGGTGTAGGAGGAAACGGACATATGTAGCTGTTGGATATCGGAAGTAGTGATCGGTTTCGGAAACGTAAGGATCAATCTCCCTTATGAAAATATGGATCACCGGGTAGCGGAGCGGAAATATCCTCAAAAAATCGGAAAAATACCTCACTTGCTGCCACCGGATAATATGCAAAAAAAAAGCTCCTGTTGTAATCGCACAACAAGAGCCAGGTGTAGTACCTTTTCGGGGTCACTCAACTCCACTTCGATCCGTTAGACTCGGAGTGGGCGCTCTCTGGTATTAATTCCTTTATATGGTCTCATAATCATGGGAGAAAAGTAATAATGGACAGAATAAAATGCAACAAAGTTTCATCGCAAAGTTAAAAAAGTTGCTATGCAAGCCAATAGAGGCTATATTTTACCGTTTTAAAAGAAATCATGTAAAAATCAGATCCGGACTGCCGTGTATATTTACCGGCCCGGGCATTCAGGGAATGAAAGCCAGTTATGAGCAAAGAAAGAAAAAGGCAGCGAACCCGCAGGCGTCGTAAAGGACCGGTGGTCCCCATGTTGTTAACCGCCTATAATTACAAATTGCTGATATATGGCGTAATTGCTGTAATTGCCGGATTCGGAGGCATGTACATTGAGGGCCAGCAATTCGGTATCTATTCACTCTATATTGCTCCGATACTGGTTCTTGGCGGATTCGTTGTTGTCGCAATGTCGGTTTTCCGAACCGATCCGGAACTGTTAAAGCGTGAAGAAGCAGAGAGAAAGGAATCTTCGGAACCCACCTCCAGCACCTCATAATCTTGGCAGACCGCCTGTTAAATTACCTCTCCGTTTTTATACTCATTGTGCTGTTTGTCCTGTACGCCGATCCGACACAGCGCATATGGATACTTATTGCACTCGGTCTCAGTCTGATCGCCGTTACGATCACCCTGCTTAACAATTCACTTTCGATTGATGGCGCCGCCGCAGCACTGGTGGTCGGAACAATGGCAATGGGGCTCGGCGGAATCACCGGAACCGTGCTTCTGCTTTTCTTCTTTTTCAGCAGTTATGGATGGTCATGGTGGCTGGATCATCGATCGGTCCCGCACACCGGCGATGAACCCGGATTTGATTCTTTAGATCCGGAGGAACCTGAAAGATCACGCCATACCACGGCAAATGCGGATGTATCCGGCAGACTACACCACATCACAACAGATACAGAAAAAACCGGTTTTGACTCAACAGATTCGCATGAACCCGGCAGATCACACCGCACCGTAGCAGATCCGGTCAGTGAACGGCGCAAAGGGATTCAGGTGTGGTCCAATTCATTCTGGTTTATCCTGTTCCTGATTCTCTATCTGCTCTTTGAAGATCAGCGCCTGCTGGTCGTTGCGGCTGCGGCGATAACAGCCGCGACATCGGATACCTGGTCATCGGTAACCGGAATCCGGCTTGCCGGCCGGCCACGATTGATCACCACATTCCGAAAAGTGCCGGTCGGAACCGACGGAGCGGTTAGCGGCACCGGATTTCTCGCCGGACTGGCTGCCGCTGTGATTATGGCGATCCTGTTTTTGATAGCCGAACTTAGCCTGGATCTGCGGGTTGCCGTTATCATATTGATCTCAGGATTTTCAGGTTGTGTCGTGGATTCCTATCTTGGTGCAATTTTTCAATATCACCGATGGATGCACCGCACCATTCCACTTATGAAAAGGTTCCAGATGCTTCGGCCGTTTAAGATCCTGCTTCCGAACAACGACAGTGTCAATCTGCTGGCCACCGGAGTTGCGGCACTTTTGGCGTTCATTTTATACTGAGATGGGATGCAGCAGGCCACAGCCCGGGAAACCGGCTGGTTGCATGTCATCAGTTTCAGAAAGCAAGCAAAACAGACAGGCAGATTATCATTTAAACAACCGGTTCTATGCCCTGGTACAAAACCTTACACTGGCAGATTCTGATCGGCCTTATCGCCGGACTGATTTTCGGTATTATTGCCATACTGACCGGCCTTCAGACGTTTACGGAAAACTTCATCGACCCGGTCGGAACCATCTTCATCCGGATGCTTCAGCTTGTGGCCATTCCACTGGTTATCGCCTCCCTGATCGTCGGTATCACCAACCTCAATGACCTGACCAAACTCTCCCGGATGGGGGGGAAGACCATCGGGATCTACATGGTTACGACCGTGTTCGCCATTACCATCGGGCTTACCGTGGTCAATATTTTCGAACCGGGAAAAATCCTGCCGGAGGAGACCCGGGATGGTCTGTTTGCCAGTTATCAGGAGAATATTGAGGGTCAGGAAGAGGCGGCGACCGAACTGCTGGACCGCAGTCCGCTGCAATTCGTCGTGGAAATCGTACCGTCGAATATCTTTGCGGCGGCATCCGATAACGCCAACATGCTGCAGATTGTATTTGTGGCGCTGATCATCGGCATCGGACTGATGAAAATACCGGCCGAAAAGTCGCGGGTGCTGGTTGATTTTTTTGATGCCCTCAATGATGTCATCATCAAGATTGTCGAGATGATCATGAAAATTGCGCCATACGGGGTTTTCGCGTTGATTGCGTCGGTCATTGTGGATCTGGGCGGGGAGGATCTGACCCGCACGGTGGAGCTGCTTCAGGCGTTGCTGGTGTACGGGCTGGTTGTCATTCTCGGGTTACTGCTCCATATGAGCATTGTGTACACCATACTGTTCAAGATGTTCAGCAACATGAGCATGTGGAATTTCCTGAAGGGGATACGGCCGGCACAGCTGCTGGGCTTCAGTACGAGCTCCAGTCTGGCCACGTTGCCACTGACCATGGAGCGTGTGGAAAAAAAACTCGGGGTTCATGAAGAAGTTGCCAGTTTTGTACTTCCGGTCGGGGCGACCATCAATATGGATGGAACCAGTCTGTACCAGGCGGTGGCCGCGGTTTTCATTGCCCAGGCGGTAGGAATCGATCTGTCCCTTTCACAACAGCTTATTATTGTGATGACGGCGACTCTGGCCTCGATCGGTACTGCCGGTGTACCGGGAGCCGGAATTATTATGCTGGTCATCGTGCTGCAAGCGGTCGAAGTGCCGGTAGAGGGGATTGCATTGATTCTGGGCGTCGACCGGATTCTCGATATGTGCCGGACCGCGGTCAATATCACGGGAGATGCCGCTGTTTCCGTTGCGGTTGCAAGCACCGAAGGCCGGCTTGGCGAAGGGTCGTTTGATGATTGATTTGGATTTATGCTGATACCTTCGAGCTTTTTTATCATCCACTCATGATCAACCAATCCATTGTGAAATAACCAAATCCAGAAGCCCGGGGAACGTTTATCCATGATTTTTGTTCTCAAAGAGAGCAATCAACAGAACGCTATGACCGTCAATATTTTAATTGTACTGCTAACTATGGTTTCCATGGGTTCCAGTCCGGATGGGAAGCCGGCTTCCGAAGCGTCATCCGACAGGGAAGTATATCGTAATTTTGATGACATTCTGGAACAGGGAATTGAGGCGTTTTACCAGGCTGACTGGGACGAAGCGCAAGCTGTTTTTGAAGAGCTTCGGAATCGCGATGAGTCGGATCTTCGTCCCTGGTTTTTCGAGGCGATGGTGCCGTTCTGGAAATACTTTTTTGCCGGCCAGGATTCCGAGATGGCCCGGGAGTTTCTGGATTGGTCCGGAAAGGCGGTAGAAGTCGGGGATCGCCGGCTTTCGAATGTGCCGGGTGATACTACCGCGATTTTGATGATGGGCGGGCTGCACGGCTATCGTGGACTGGTGGCCGCCAGTGAACGTGAGTTTCGTACCGCGATGCGCAGTGGAGCCGCGGGATACTCATTCACCCGGAAATTGATGCAAATGAGTAATGAAAATCCGGATGCGTTGATTGGCCAGGGGGTGTATCACTACATGGTCGGGACGATTCCCGACGGCGCGCGCTGGCTGACAAATATGGCCGGATTGCGTGGCGACAAACTGACCGGTTTTTCGAAACTGGAAGAGGCCGCGGAGCGGAACTCTCATACCCGTACCGACGCCCGGATGATCCTCACCTATCTCTATCATCAGGAGGAAAAATACGAAGATGCCCTGCGCGTTTCTTCGTTGCTGGTCGACGATTGGCCGGAGAATGAGATTTTTCGCTACTACTACGCGATATCACTTGAAAAAACCGGACGGAACGACGAAGCCGCCGATCAATTCCGTATTGTAGAAGCGAGTGAGCATGCCGATCTGGATAAGCTCCGGAAAGAGAGCAGGGAGCGACGGGATACATTGATAAGCGAATAGCCCGAATTGGAATGTCCAACGAAACGAAGCGCAGTGAATGTTTTTTCGGTTCCATACGGAGCATCGTTACCAATAATCCATATTTTCAAGAAAAATATATCCCGCCTGGTTGGGTATGATGGGTTATTTCACCAGTTGCATGGTACGTGCCATGCGATAACCACTGCTCAAACGCATCTCGTAAATATACAAACCCGAAGAAAGGTGTGAGGCCTCAAAAGGAATCGTATGTGATCCGGCCGCGAAATGTTGATTACGAACCGGCGTTGCCACCCGTTGTCCGAGCGTGTTATACACGGCAATGGTTACCTGTCCGGCATCTTCAAGGTGGATGGGAATCACCGTGGACGGATTGAAGGGGTTGGGGTAGTTGGTTAGCAATTCTGCCGAAATCTGCTTGTCACTGTATTCATCATGAGGGTTTGTTTCGTATCCGGAGCCAAACTCTGCAGCGGTCGCTGTAGCCTCTCCGGTAATGTCAAAGCGGGCCAGGACAGGATAATGGTCGGATGTGGTACCCGGATAGTTACTGATGTAGTCCGGTTGATACACCTCTTCGGACCCGCGCAACCAATTCCCGGCAAGGAACAGGTTAACGGTGATATGATCCAGCATGCTGGCATCAAACCTGCTTCCGATTCCGGGCCAGGAAGCTTCGCCCGCCTCCTCCAATGGCAGGGTAACCACTTCGTAATAGGGGTCTTCCAGAAAGTTTTGATAGGGTGAGGTCAGGTCATCCCCGGCGATGGAACCGGTCATGTTATCGTTATAGTCACCCAGATAAATGAGGGGAACCTGAAGCAGATGCTGATCAAAGTAGTTGTTTTTTATTTGACTGGAGGCAGAAACCCGGCGGTCGTAGGATTGCTGGTCGCTGGCCGCTTTGGCATGAAAAACCACGGCATTCATGCGATACGAGGTCGATCGTATTCTGACCTGGAATTCAAATTCAAGGGGGAAACGATATGCCCAGTCATATGCTGAAAAATCGTATCCGGAGATCACCCGGTCACTGTGATGGGAGATGGTGCGGGTGTTGTATATGAATCCTACGTCCAATCCGGGTGCATCAGGATCGCCACCCCATCCATAATTTGTGATAAAGCCGTCGTAATAGTCCAGGCTATCCAGTAGCCGTTCGAACTGTTCACTGCTGTAGATCTCCTGCACCCCGATCAAATCCGGCTGCAGACTGTCAATAATTTGTGTCACATTTTTAAACTGAAGATTGGGTTCGGGACCGCGGGATGTATCGCCAAACCATTCAATATTCCAGGTGATTACATCAAAAGTCTCGGTCCGGGGGATGTGTGACCAGTCTGTGCCATTTGTTGCGGAGACACCAAAAACAGAGCAGGGACCCGTCAGCCATAGCATCAGGATCCCTGCAATACCAATTTTGTGCATAGGGTAACAGAAAATTATTTAATAAGGGTCATCGTGCGGGTGAGCGCTTGCCCGTCCTGCAATTCAACCCGATAGATATAGATACCACTTGCAAGAGAAGAGGCGTCAAACCGAACATTATGAGCCCCCGATCCAAGGGATTCGCCCGACAACAATGTCATTACCTGCCGGCCAAGTGCATCGTATATGCGTATGTTGACCCTGTTTTCATTGGGCAGTTCGAAAGATATGGTTGTGGTGGGATTGAATGGATTGGGATAGTTTTGATGCACTTCAAAACGGCCGGGCGTATCGGCGAACTCTTCAGAACGGGTCAGGATGTTGAACTCGTCTTCTCCGCCGGCTTGTTCGTAGCGCATTGCGAACTCCTGCAGGTATTCATTGGCAATCTGCGGACTGAAGACGATGAGTGTATTTTCATCATTCCGGGTGTCGGCATTCCGGGACCAGTTGTGTGAACCGGTGATCACCTTGGAGTTGCTCGATTTGGCTTCACTGTCGATGATGGCATATTTGTGATGCAGAAGTCCGAACTGGCTGTGCGAGAACTCATGAACATCCGCCCAGTCGCTAAGATATTCCCATTCACTGCCCTCTCCGGTAATTTGACCGATTACACCGCGAACCTTAACCCCGTTATTGAATCTGTTACGCATGGTATTGGAGAGGGGACGTCTGGTTATCAGATTAAGTGAGATATCTATGGAGGACTCGGCAGTGGCTAACATCCGGTTGATTTCGGCTTCCGTACTGCCCTGGGGACTAAAGTAGAGCCGTACCTGCGTCTGATCTTCTCCGATGAAAAACACCGACGGATTCACAACTTCCTTCTCTTCGCTGAACCGTGCATCGGAAGCGTTGAAACTGCCGGATTCCGCCCCCCACATCTGATTGAACTCAAGAAGGTATGCCCGTGCCAGGGCCACATCCTGGATATTCAGCATATTTTGAAATTGGTCATTGGTTCCGGAATCGGTAGCATTCCAGGAACTCGTCACAACCCAGGGTTTTGTGGGATCATCATGATGTGCATCGAAAATCGCAAATTTGTTGTGCTGCTGTTCCTGTCCCAGGCTCTGAACGGCATGCACCCCGGACGACTGCAAATGGCTGATGACATTGTTGGTTGTACCGGTATGGCCGGATGCTATCACACGAACATTCACACCCCTTTGTTGCGCTGCAACGATAGCTTCTGCAATATCATCACCAACGCTGCCACTGATGCTGTAGAAAGCCAGCTCGGCTGTTTCCTCCGAATTGTCGATGCGCTCAATCAACTTGTTCCGGAAATCAACATTCGCATCCGCTTCGCGGTATTTTGCCAATGTGTGATTGACACTCTTGTTGAAAAAGGCCAGTATTTCACCTGTGGCATCGGATGGTGAGGCGGTTGATGTTAAATGTATGTTGCTGAAACTCGTGTCCGCATCGGCGGCTGACCGAATCTGGATTTTGTAAACAGAGGCAGGCTCAAGGTTATCAATGGTTATGCTGTGATCGGTGGTCCAGGTTTCACTGGTTACAGAGCCCATTTCAAGATCCCGGGTTGTTCCGTACCGGACCTCAGAGTGGCCATCATCCTCAGTACTCCACTCGAAAGTGATGGAATTGGCTGTGGCCGAAACTTCGTAGGGTGCGGATGTGACAATGGACGGGCCGTCGATTGCTTCGCGGATATCCTGATAGAACCGGGGTATTAATTGGCGGATGTCCCTGAAACGACTCGCCATCCCCGTGATATTGGCCGGGCCGGAGGGAATGGTTCGGCCTCCAATGTCGGTAAAATTGTCCGCTCTGACTTCGCCGACATCCGTGGCATCGGTCACATCATAATTTGTTCCGGCTGAAAAGAGCCCGGAGCTTTCGAATTCAAGATTTTCGATGCGCACCAGCTCTCCTTCATAATCCCCGGTATTCAGCTGTTGCAGCGTAATAACCTCCGGCTCAATGATATTGGCAGATTCCGGAAAAACAACATACCCTTCGTCATCTACGATCTGAAGCATGTCGTTGAACTCACCGATGTATCCAGTAACGACTATGGAATCACCGATCTGGAGGTCAAGCAACCACTCCTCCCGCATAATATTGTTATTATACCAGGCAATTCCGCCGGTTTCATCCTGGAAATAGACCGGACCGGCGAACTGGTCACTGACCGTTACCCAGCCGCTTACGGTTACAAGCGTACCCAGGGGGAACCCGCGGGCGTCGGCAATATCAACAGGATCATCGGGATCCAGGCCAGCACCTGTCAGGGTGGCTTCAAATACCGATACGTTAGGGTCATTGCTTTCAATGGTCAATGTGCCGGAAGCAGCACCCTCGGTATCGGGTTCAAATGTCAGGAGCAGTTCGGTTGATGCTCCGGGTGCAAGTTCATCCGGTATCTCGCCCTCCATGCCGAATGCACCGCCTGATACGGAGACATCAGAAAGAATCAGGGTTTCTTGTCCGGAGTTGCTGAGACTCAGTACCAATTCAGCCGTTCTGCCCAGAAGGACATTCCCGAACGGAATTTCTTCATCCGGCCCGGCTGCACTACCGCCGACTTCCACCTGAAGCCTTGGATTCTCGGTCGCCTCAATGAATTCCGTGACTTCAAAATTATCGATACTGATGCGGTCTCCGGCAGTTCGTGTGATGCGGAACCGGATATCTCCGGTAAGATTTATTTCCACTTTAGCCTGTTCCAGGTCACCATCGGGTGAAACCAGTTCATCCCCGGCGTCGGTCCAGTTGTTGCCGCCATCCTGCGAATATTGAAGTTGAACCCGTCCGCCACTATCACCGGAAAAGCCTGCATTGGCATGATAGAACCGGACCTCGCCGGCTCCATCGGTATCGAATTGCATGTAAATACTGCCGTCCCGAA
>Ga0207421_10000800_pt1 | contig 40589 bp, 38 predicted proteins | sample SodLakKL_010_SED_4_FD_187542 | JGI IMG/M metagenome (GOLD analysis project Ga0207421, IMG submission 187542) | Alkaline sediment microbial communities from Lake Tanatar, Kulunda Steppe, Russia - 8KL_010_SED (SPAdes) (version 2) | ecosystem: Environmental > Aquatic > Non-marine Saline and...
TGGCGATACTCATCATAGTCTCGCTTGGATTCATGGGGTGAGAGAGATTTCAGTGGAAAAGATCGTAGAGAAGATAGAAAGAGACGTTCAGAACAAGATCGACACAATAATGGAGAAAGAAAAAGAAAAAGCCGAAAAGATCAGAGAAGAAATAGAAAGGGAAAAAGAAAGGAGATTGAACGAAATAGAGAAGGAAAAAGAAAGAGAGATAAAAACGTTAAAGAACAGGATATTATCTCAAGCTGAGTTGGAATCTAGGAAGAAAAGGTTGAATGTCCGGGAAGAGATGATCGAGAGGGTTTTCGATAACAGTAGAAAAAAATTGAGAGAGATGGGTCCCGAAGATTATCAAGAATATCTTGAAGAGTCGATTGAAAAAGCTAGAGATCTGTTAGAGGGAGAAGTAAAGATACATTGTCCAGAGGAATCCAAAGATGAGATAAAAGATATCTCTAGAAATATAGATCCTTCCTTAAATGTGATCGGTGATCTAAACTCTATTGGCGGTATTAAGGCGGTGTCAGACAAAGGAGCTAGTATAGATTTGACGTTTGAAGCAAATCTTGAAAGGAAAAAGAAGCAGCTCAGAAAAGAAATATCTGATATATTATTTCCGGAGGAAGAGTAAGTGTTAGAGGATCTCGTAGATAGTATAGGGATGACCAACTTCGTTTTCTTGATCATCGGGTTAGCTCTACTTCTAGTGATAATCCTCTTCATGAGTTATTACCGAGTGGTGATCAGCATAGCGAATTTTACATATCCTAATGCGGTTTTCCGATCAAGTGGAAATCCCTACTTGAAAGAAAAAAAGATATCTGATCTGGTAGAGGGGGGTAACCTGAATGAGGTATATTCAGAACTAGAAGAGGACGGATATGAAATTTCCAAAGAAGCGAGAGAAGATATCGACGAAGTCGAAAAGGAACTTGAAAAGAAAAATATTGAACTGATGAAAAAGGCTCACAGGACTTCTCCAGACGAAACGAAAGGATTCACTAAAGCCTGGCTTTCGAGATATGATGTCAAGATGGCAAAACGTGCGATCAAAGCGATAAAGGAGGATAGATTGGAAGAAGTTGAGGAGCGACTTCAACCCGTTAAAGAGATAGACGAAAAGGTGATAGAAGATCTAACCTCCGCTAGAAATCTGCAGGAGGCTCTCTCTATATTGAGAGATACAGAACTGGAAGAGGTTCTAGAAAAGAAGGAATGGGAAGAAAAGTCCTTCGAACTCGATGTTACCTTAGACAAATACGCATTCAATAAACTGAAAGAAGGTATATTCAAAGTCGAATCTGAACAGAGAGCTCCAATCAGGTATTTTTTCGGAAGATATATCGATCTTCTGAATATTAAAATAATATTGAGAGGAACCAAAGAAGAAATCAAAAGCGAAAGGCTAAAGGATTGCATCCTACCTAAAGGAAGAGAATTACCAGAATGGAAGCTTGAAGAGATGGTTGAATCCACGAGCGTTGACGAAGCTTTGGTACAGTTGGAAGGGACATCATATGAAGATATTAGGAATAAAATGCAGTCTGACCAGAAGTTTGATTTTGAACATTATCTAGATGAGAAGTTACTCAAGATGGTAATAGAACTCAACAACCAACATATACTTACTGTAGGACCTACTTTGAAATATCTTGTGGGAAAGGAAATAGAACTCAGGAACATGAGAGCGCTTCTTCGAGGTATAAAAGAAGATGTTGATCCGATAAGGGTAAAAGAGTTGATGATCCTGGAGGGTAACATATGAAAAAGAAGGTGGTAGTTGTTGGGAAGAAGGATATGACATTAGGTTTCTCCCTTGCAGGGGTTGATGAAACCTTTACTCCAGCCGACGAATATGAAAGCAAAAAAAGGTTGGATAAGCTGTTAGAATCCCCAGATGTTGGAGTGGTTTTACTGTCAGAAAGTATTGCAGAAGAAATTAGAGAACATATTCAGGAAAAGGAGAAAAAGAGGAAAGGAACGCTTTATCCTGTAATTGTTGAGATACCCGATAAAGAGGGACCAGTAGAAGATAAAGAAGATCCTCTCAAGGGCAAGATAAAAAGAGCTGTAGGTATAGATATCACTTCACAGGAGGAAAAAGAATGATGTATGAATTTCAGAAAGATTATCATTTCAAAATCCATTCAGGAGGAAAGAAAATATGGTAGACGAAGCCGAGGAGAGTATAAGCAAGATCGAAAAACCCGATGAAGATGAAGGAGCTGGACAAATTATTCATGTTGCAGGTCCTGTTGTAGAGGCTGAAGGACTTAGAGGCGTCGAGATGTACGAAGTCGTCGAAGTCGGGGAAGAAGGTCTGATCGGAGAAGTCATCGAACTCGACGAAGACGTTGCTACGATACAGGTATACGAAGAAACGGGCGGCGTGAAACCCGGAGAGCCAGTGAAAAGAACAGGAGAGCCTCTTTCGTTAGAGTTGGGTCCTGGACTCATCGAGCAGATCTATGATGGTATCCAAAGACCTTTAGAAGGTATAGTAGAAGAAACCGGTGATTTCATCAAAAGAGGGATAGAAGTCTCTCCTCTAGATGAAGAAAAAGAATGGACTTTTGAGCCAAAAATCGAAGAGGGAGAGAAAGTCGAACATGGAGACATCCTCGGTATCGTAGAAGAGACCAAAACGGTCGAACACAAGGTAATGGTACCTCCTGATAAAAGCGGAAAAGTGAAAGAGATAGTTTCCGAAGGAGAATATAACATAAACGAGACCATAGCAGTGCTAGAAAACGAAGAGGGTGAAGAGGAAATAAGCATGAAACAGCGATGGCCTGTTAGAGTCGGAAGACCGATCAAAGATAAGAAGCAGCCTGGAGAGCTTTTAGTTACTGGTCAAAGAGTTTTAGATACTTTTTTCCCACTAGCAAAAGGAGGAACGGCGGCTATACCAGGAGGTTTTGGTACTGGCAAATGTGTTACAGGAGATACTCCTGTCATGTTCTCTGATGGTTCAAAGAAACCTATTGAAGATGTATATGAAGAGTATGAAAACGATGGAGATAGAAAAGTAGATGGTGGAGAAGAGCTGATCGAATTAGAAGAACCGCTGAAGGTACTTTCGATGGATGATGGTGAAATTGTAGAAAAGGACGCAACTTGTATTTATAAAGGCAAAACGGATTCAACTGTAATCCTCAATACTGACTCAGGTCGTGAAGTTGAACTCACACCTATCCATAAATTGTTTGTTCTGACTCCAGACATGGAGATTATAGAAAAACCCGCGGGAGAGATAAAAGAAGGAGATACGCTTCTAGCTCCAAGAAAGCTTCCTGTCAATGGAGAAAAAGAAGCGGAAATCGATCATGAGATAAGGAAAGTGAAAAGTGAGAGGAACTCCACCCCTATAAGAGTCCCGAAGAAAATTGATGAAGAACTCGCCGAGCTTTTGGGCCTTCTGCTCGGAGACGGTAGTTTGAAACCCGATTCAGTCCACTTTTATAACAATGATGAAGAACTTTTGTCAAGAGTTGAATATCTCTTCAACAAACTTTTCGATGTGGAACCTGAAAGAGAGTACGCTCAAACAGTGAAGTCAATAAAAGTCAACTGTAAAGCCTTGAGAGATCTTCTAATATCTTTAGGGTTTCCGGAGAAAAGCAAATCAAGAAATTGTTATATTCCAAGAAAAGTGCTGAAAAGCGACGATGAGGTAATTGCGGCTTTCATAAGAGGTTATTATCTTGCTGACGGAAGTTTCTCCAAGTATGAAATTGAGATAAGTACTTCAAGTGAAGAGATGGCTAGCGATCTGGCTTATGCTCTGACAAGGATCGGTACTCCTCCTAGGCTTGCTTCAAGAGAGACCAGTTCTAGTAAAAGCTACCGTGTGAGAATCTCAGGAGAAGAACTAGAAAATTTCTACAAGAGAACGGCAACAGATCATGAGAAGTATAAAAAGATCGAAAGATACCTGAAAGAAGGCAGCAGATATTTCAGAGGTGTGAATTCAGTAAAAGTTTCACCTGAACTGATCCAAGAAAAGTTTGATAATAGTGAATTTACAAGGAAAAAGTTCAAAGAAAACGGTATAAAGATAGCCAACTATACCACACAAGAGGAAAAGATGAGTATTCCTATTTTCAGAAAATTCAGTTCACTGACTGCTGATGAAGAATTGAATAAGATGGCGGAAAATCATCTAGACCATTTCTTACCTGACCCGGTTGACTCTATCGAAGTGAAAGATGAAACAAAAGAAGTTTTCGACCTGACAGTGCCTGAGACCCACAACTTCGTCGGTGGGAATTCACCTATGATCCTTCACAATACGGTAATCCAGCATCAATTGGCCAAATGGAGTGATGCTGATATAGTAGTTTATGTTGGATGCGGTGAGAGAGGTAACGAGATGACGGAAGTTCTGAGAGATTTCCCTGAGCTAGAAGATCCCTGGACAGGAGAGCCTCTGATGAAAAGAACGGTTTTGATAGCGAATACCAGTAACATGCCCGTTGCTGCTAGAGAAGCTTCCGTTTTCTCTGGTATCACGATAGCAGAATATTATAGGGATATGGGTTACAATGTTGCGTTGATGGCAGACTCGACTTCACGATGGGCAGAGGCTCTGAGAGAGATATCAGGAAGATTAGAAGAGATGCCCGGAGAGGAAGGTTTTCCCGCCTATCTAGCTTCCGAGCTCGCTTCATTTTATGAAAGAGCCGGTATCTGTGAACTTCATGGTGATAGAGAAGGATCAGTTTCTGTGATCGGTGCTGTGAGTCCTTCTGGTGGTGACTTTTCCGAACCTGTAACTCAGAACACCTTAAGGATAGTTCAGGTTTTCTGGGCACTGGATACAGAACTTAAGAACAGACGGCACTTCCCGGCTGTAGATTGGCTGACATCATATTCGCTCTATCTAGATCAAGTGAGTGATTGGTGGGAGGAAAACGTCAACGAAAATTGGAAGGAACTTCGAAGAGAAACCATGCGCTTGTTAGAAAAAGAATCAGAACTAGAGGAGATCGTTCAACTCGTAGGTCCAGATGCTCTTCCTCCTTCCGACCAGTTCGCACTTCAGGCCGCAAGGATGGTCAGGGAAGATTTTCTCCAGCAGAACGCTTTCCATGACGTAGACACTTTTTGTTCTCCCGAGAAACAGTTCAGGATGCTCCAGATGATCATGGAGTTCTACGAAACCGGTCAAACGGCTATCGAAGAGGGTGTGTCTGTAGACGATCTAGCCGAGATGGATGTCCTAGAAGACATAAGCAGATTGTCAAATATATCTTCAGATGAATGGGAAGATAAATCTAGCAGGGTAGAGATGAAGATGAATGAGGAGTTCAAAGAACTAGAAGGATCACTAGAACTGTCCTCTCCGATCGAAGGAGAAAGTGGAAAAGAAATCGAAGCTGATGAGGAAAACGAGATGGACGAAGAAGATGATCTAAAGGAGGAGGGATAGATATGGTCGACGATATGTCTAAGAGGACGGAATATCAGAATGTTACTGAAGTCTCCGGACCACTAATGGTGGTAGAAGGTATTAGCGATGTTGCCTACGACGAGATAGCCAAGGTTAAGTTACCAAATGGCGAAGAAAGATTAGGACAGGTTCTCGAAGCAGAAACCGATCGTGCGGTCCTTCAGGTATTCGCAGGAACTAGAGGACTAGATACCGATGAAACCAGCGTCCAATTTACCGGCGAGGTCATGAAGTTCGGCGTATCTAGAGAACTTTTGGGTAGAGTTTTCAACGGGATAGGCGAGCCCATAGATGGGAGTCCGGATATAATTCCAGATGAAAGGAGGAATATAAATGGTGATCCGATAAATCCCTCCGCTAGAGAATATCCTAGAGAGTTCATTCAAACTGGTATATCTACTATCGACGGTATGTTAACTCTGGTAAGAGGACAAAAATTACCGATATTCAGTGCTTCTGGTTTACCCCATAACAGTGTAGCGGCTCAGATCGCTAGACAGTCTGAAGTTTTAGGTGAAGAGGAAGAATTCGCTGTTGTCTTCTGTGCTATGGGGATCACTGCGGAGGAAGCGAATTTCTTTAGAAAAGACTTCGAGAGAACAGGAGCTTTGGAAAGATCTGTCCTTTTCTTGAATTTAGCGGACGACCCCGCTATCGAGAGGATCGTGATCCCCAGGATGGCACTTACGGCAGCCGAGTATTTAGCATTCGAGGAAGACATGCAGGTCCTTGTTATTCTGACAGACATGACCAATTACTGCGAAGCTCTAAGGGAAATCGCGGCCGCTAGAGAAGAGGTACCGGGTAGAAGAGGATATCCTGGTTACATGTATACCGATCTAGCTAGTATCTACGAACGAGCTGGTAGAATATTGGATAGAGAGGGGTCAATCACTATGATACCTATCCTAACAATGCCTGATGACGATATAACCCATCCTATACCTGACCTGACAGGATACATAACAGAAGGACAGTTGGTCTTCTCAAGGGAATTGCATAGGAAAGGTATCAGACCACCGATAACTCCTGGTGAGAGCCTCTCTAGGTTGATGGAAGAGGGTATAGGAGAAGAAAGGACCAGAAAAGATCATTCAGACGTGAGTAATCAACTCTTCGCCGCCTATGCAGAAGGACTCGACCTTAGAGATCTTGTAGCTGTGGTAGGAGAAGAAGCCCTGAGCGATCGAGATAAACTGTACCTTGAATTTGCTGAGGAGTTCGAGGATCGATTCATAGACCAGGGAGTAGAAGAGGATAGAACGATAGAGGAAACTCTCGACATGGCCTGGGAACTTTTGACTATAATACCAAAAAAGGATCTGAAGAGGATAGATCAGAAATTTATCGACGAGTTCTATCCCGAGTAAAAACTCTTCTATCTTATCCTTTCCAATGGTTTCGTGAGGTGCCTTCTAGCAGAAACAGGGACCTCATACCACTTTTCACTTAATTCTCTATCGACTTTTTTTCTGACAGCTTCAGCTTCATCTGCTTTTATCCTACACTTTTTACACCTGTAACCGGCATCGGTACCCATCGAGGACATCCTCTTCCCACACTCTGGGCACTCAGGATTACTGACTTTGATAATCTTTTCTTCCAACTCCAATATCCTCATCTTTTCTATATTGAGTGTTCTGGGATCTTTTCTCACTCCACCCCAAAGTTCTATTCTATCACCCGCTATCAGCCTGTTTATTACCTCTCTAAAATTTTTAGTTGGCTCATACGCAGCTGCTGTTATCTGACCCGTCTCATCTTTAACGTCAAAGAGTACGTGACCTCCTTCTATATAATCCGGGGCCGAACAGACCTCACCTTCTACCTTAACGGAGTTCCAAGGCTCAGCCTCAGAAATAGGAATATGCTGTATATGATCATCAGTTGCCTGGTTGGTGAGAAAAGTGATCCACCTCTCTGGTTCTTCTCCCTTCACTATATCTAAAGCTTTTTGTAGTTCAGCTGGACCTTCACCTCGAACCCCGTAAAGAACTGGACAAGGTGAGCTAGGAGCTATAGCTTGTTTATCTTCTTCATGGTCATAACTATCGAAAGAACAATCGATCATATCGCCAAGAGGTTCGATTGTCTTTTCGTCTAAATCTCTATCGGTACTCCATCTTTCTTTTTTCCGATAAGTTAAGAGTTCATAGGTCATATCTCCAGGCCTCCAAGCGAGGGCGGCGGAAGCTCCGATCAAACCTCTTTTATTCCCATAGCCTTTGTACTCAAAGCCTTCTTTATCGAGTACTTTCAAAACTTCGTCTAACTCAACGATGTCTTTTACTGCTTTTTCATACAGATCCTTAGGAGGTCTTTTTTCTGCCACGATAAAGCCGGGATTCGTATCGGAGCTTTGAAAATGAGCCAATCTTTCCACTAAATTTTTGACTTTGTTAAAATCATTTTCTTTCCATTCACGATCTCCATGAAAAGTCCACTGCTCTCCTTCGATATCACCGATCATCGCTTCTTTCTCAGTTCCAATCCCTAATTCTAGGACTATAGCTCCGTTTCCTCTTGTCTTCCAAGGAACATTGGGATTTAATCTCACAAGCCTTGGATAATCCAATAATTGATATCCTTCAAATTCTTTGATCAGCTCAGTAGCTAAAAAAGTAGTACACATACCTTCTCTAGAATCTGTATCATCAACAGCTATGTACATATTATTATTGTATACGACCACAATTCTTACATCTAGCTTTCCCTTCGCCTATATCCATGAGTTCACCGCCGCATTCCCTGCACTGTCTCTTCTCCATTTCCTCTCCCTCGTCTTCCTCATGTGATCTATCCAGTTTTTCTTTTATCTCCGCCCCTAAAAGATGATCTTCTATGAATTCCCTAACATGTAGGGGTTCACCATGGCCTTTCACAGTAGTATCGGTAAGTCGATCAAGATAGCGCTGTCTCGGATCGCCTTCACTAGCCATCCCGATCACCCAATCTAAAAGGACAAATATTCCATGTAATTTACTAAAATTTCTTATGATAGCATCTGAAGCCTCAAAAGAATAGGTCAGGGCTTCAACCTCTAAATTCATTATATATTTTCCCAGTGTTTTTTGGCTAGTGTATTCAAGCGCTGTAGAATAGAATACCTGTACCATACCAGCGGTCATCGGGAAATACCATATCATTGAGGGATCAAGTACGGCAAATGCAAGACCTAGGAAAACCAAATAAACCAACAGTGAAGAGAAGAAAAAATCGATAAAATAAGCGATAAGTCTCTTTATCCAATGCTTTTGGAGCGGTTTATTATCGTGAAGTAAGTCGAAACCTGTGACCATTTTTCATCTCTCCAAATTAAGTTTTGTACCCTCAGACTGCCCATCAATCATCACAATTCAGTTTTGGATTCATCATCATCGGGTAATCTCTTATGGATTTACATGTTCATATATTTTTCCATCTTCTTTTCAATAGTTGTTTTGAAAAGATCTACCAAGTCCAAAATTTTAGATATTGTCGAATGATTTATTACTTGCGTCTTAAATTGGCTCCTGCATGGACTTATTTATATTGGACTATCGGGAGTGCGACCCTGATAAATGCACTGCAAGAAAGTTGATAGACAAGAAGTACGCTGAAAAGATAGTTAATGATAGGGAGCTAGGTAAAGCTGGGATTTATTTAAACCCGATGGCTGAAAAGGCTATATCTCCGGCAGATAAGCCAGAAGCAAATTCAGGCGGTATAAGAGCGATAGACTGTACTTGGACCGAAGCCGAAGAAAAAATACCCGAATATGAGAACGGAAGGGCGCTGCCTTACCTTGTGGCTGTAAACCCAATAAATTACGGAAAGCCCTTTCAGTTGACAACGGTCGAAGCCATTGCTGCAGCTCTATACATCATGGGTGAAGAAGATCAAGCTAAAGAGATCTTATCTCTTTTCAACTGGGGAGAACAATTCGTCAAGATGAATAAAGAACCGTTGGAAGACTACCGGGAAGCAGAAAGTAGCTCAGAGATAGTTGAAATACAGAAGGAGTATATGGAATAAGACAAGATCTTTGAATTCATTTCTCTGGAGGAAGCATGTTAGGTATGCCGTCCTCGATTGGATAGTCTATATCACATTTCTCGCAGGCCAAAGTTCCTTCCACTATCTCTTGGGAAGTATCTTCATCTGAGGATTCATCTATCTCTTCTGAATTCAACATCAATTCACCCTTGCACTCGGGACAGCGAAGGATATCTAGTAAATCTATTTTCATATTCTGTCATCTCTTTAAAAGCAAAAAAATTTTTCCATCAAAAAAGCTAAAAAACATCTAAACTATCGGGAAGATCGTTCTTTTTCCTGAGATAGTTAACCTGAGTTCTAGTGTACCGGTACTTTATATCGCATTTTTCATCCTGAAAGTCCCAAGGATCGACTATCAAAAGATCATCTTCTCTTATCCACATCCGTTTTTTTAGCTTTCCAGGGATCCTGCCCAATCGGGATTCGCCATCCTCGCAGATCACTCGAACTCGTGCTCCTCCAAGCATATTTTCAGCTATAGCGAACATCTGTCCTTCGCTTCGATCGGGATAAGGTACCCTTACGACTTCATCTTCGTCTTCGTTACTCAAAGTTATCAACATCCCATAAGATGTGGGCTTTATATATTCTTTGTTAAGAAGGTTAAAGGGATAATTTTTCGATTTCAAAGTAAATCATAGAGATACGGGCGGAGAACGTACGAGAGTGTTGCCATGATACTCACCAATAACAGTAAAGAAACTAACGCAACGGGTTGTGGATTTAGTACAAAGAATAGAACGGTCCCACCCGCTGGAGGATGTTCCAACCATAAAGACACCATAGATAAAATCGCAACGCCTAAGGCTAAAGAAACGGCCAATTCAAAAGATAATATCGAGGGATAAGTGGTATGAAATGCCAGGCCTATTATTCCACACACAAGGTGACTCCCGATTACCCGTCTAGGATGGGCGGTTTGACTATTCGGTATCGCAAAAACGATGAAGGCGGTAGAACCTGCTGCCGCTACTAATACAATCTCCTCTCCCAATAAAGGGAGATTTAGACCTAGAAAGAGAACTAAGGCAGCTAGGAAACTCTGACCGAGGTAATGTTTTATCGTTTCTTTTTTAAGTTTTCTGTCAAATATCCTGACCATCAAGCTTCTATAAATCAAGATATAAAAAATATTTTTCCCACTTAGAAATAGGAAATATAGGGTATTCTACTTAACCATTTATAGGGTTCATGATGAAAAAGAATATAATATCCCCATGCTCCTACATAACTAGATAACCATGAAACTAGAAGAAATATATGAACTAGCGATCGAGATGGGAATAGAAGGAGACGTCAGAGACGAAGAGGAATTGAAGGAAAAGCTAGAAGAGGCTGAAGAAGAATATGAGGAATTAGAGGGAAAAGATAAAGAAGTCTTTGATGAGCAAAGATTGAAGAATCCTTTCCAGGACTCTAGACTGCTTCATGGAGATCCGGACACTGAAGTGGAAAGGGTCCTGACAGGAATAAATATAGATACTGGAGAGATCATGTTGGCTGATCGTTTGTCTGAAAAGGGCAAAATGATAGATTTAGTATTGGGACACCACCCAAGAGGGATCGGTCTCTCTTCACTGCACGAAGTTATGGAACTGCAGAAGGATATGTTAGAAGAGTGGGGTGTTCCGATCAATGTTGCCGAAGGAATGGTCAAAGAAAGGATGAAAGAAGTCGAGAGGAAGGTTATGGGAGCAAATTACAATCAAAGTCTCGACGCAGCTAAACTTCTCGATGTACCTATGATGTGTCTTCATACTGTCACAGATAATCTTGTCGAATCATTTTTGACTGATAAAATTGAGGATCAATCTTTCAAAAAGGTAGAAGATGTACTTGACTTCCTGAAGGATATACCTGAATATCACGAAGCGAGAAAGTTCAATGCAGGGCCTGATATGCTAGTCGGTAGTGAAGACAATCGAGCAGGAAAAGTCGTCGTCGAAATGACTGGTGGTACTGAAGGAAGCAAAGACTCCTATGAGAAATTAGCCGAGGCAGGTGTCGGAACCATAATAGGTATGCATCTCAGCGAAGATCATAGAGAAAAAGTTGAAGAGAATCACATCAATTACATAATAGCGGGTCACATGGCCAGCGATTCTCTAGGGATGAACATATTTTTGGACGAGCTTGAGAAAAAAGGCGTTGAAGTAATTCCCTGCAGTGGCTTTATAAGAGTATCTCGAAACTGATGATAGAGATAAAAGATCTTAAAAAGTCCTACGGAGAATTCGAAGCCCTAAAAGGGATAAATATCTCCCTGGAAAAGGGCAAAATATACACTCTTCTGGGCTCGAACGGTGCAGGGAAGACAACTCTGATTAAGATCCTCACAGGACTTTTGCAGCCTGATTCCGGAACAGCCAGGATAGATGGGGGATCTGCTAGACAGGATAAAAATGTCAGAGAAAGGTTTGGATACATGCCTGAACATCCTGATCTCTATTCCAGGTTAACAGGTGAAGAGTTCTTACATATGATGGGATCACTCAAGGGGGTTGATGAAGACGTACTGTCCCAGAAAATCAAGGAGTTCTCTCAGGACTTAGAGATCGGCGAGCACATCCACAAAGAGATCGGAGGTTATTCTAAGGGCATGAAACAAAAGCTCCTGTTCATCAACGCTATCATAAACGATCCTCCCAATCTTATATTGGATGAGCCGACGAATTCTTTGGATCCTAGATTTTCTCAAGACATCAAATCTAAGATCAAGGACTTGGCGTCACAAGGAAAATGTATACTGATGAGTACTCATATAACTCCCGTAGCGGAAGATGTTGCAGACAAAGTAGGGATAATAGAAAAGGGAGAGCTGGTAGCTGAAGGAACTGTTAGCGAGTTGAAGAGAGTGAATGGCTCAGATAACCTTGAAGAGGTATTCATAGAGGTGATCAATCACGCCCAACAAGTCTCTTGAGCTGTTTTCTTCGGATATACTAAAATCCTTTAGAGGGGTTAAACGGAAGATCAAGGAACATCCCTTGATGACCCTCTGGTTCATTTTTCTTATGTTTGGAGGTTTTTGGCTCATACTGTCTATGGTAGAATTTTTAGCAGATCTTGACGAACTCCTACTAAACCCTTCTCAAGGAAATGTCCTTTTTAGCATATTTTTCTTTTTTTCAGCTAAGTCTGCTACCGAAACACTAGAAGGAGTGTTGAGAGATAAGTCTCAAAAGTATTATTTTTCTTCTCCATTGGATTCTGATTCTGTTTTTTATTCTAAACTATTGAGAGTGTTATTTTACAATCTTTTACTCTTCGGAATAGCTATGAGCGTGGTACTGTTCGTGGTGAAAATAGGGAATATAGAACTCCCGATCGATCTTCACTTTCTCACCATGCTTTATTTACTCATGGTTTTAGCACCTTTGGTCGGATTTAACATTTCCGTACTATCTCACGTTAAGAATCGATGGCTAAAAAAGGTCAATCTCGTAGTAGCCGGACAGATGATAACTTTTACAGCCATGATTTTACACTCTGGGGCATCTTCTCTTTACCAACTCGGATACACGGTCTTATTACTGTTAGGTTCTTTACTGATCGCGGTCTTTTCGAGCGCTCCTGTGTACGAAGAAGTTTGGACTAGTACTAGCCAAAATACAGAAAGTTCCTCTCTTCACCGGAAAAGTCTGAAATTACCAAAATTTATCTCTAAATCTACAAGATTGATGACTGAAGCGGAATTCAAGAGAAGATGGAGAAGAAAACAGGTTCCGAGTTCAATACTGGTCGTTACTACGATGGGGATCGGACTGTTGTTTATTTATCTAAGCCTTGGTCCTCAACCAGATCTGGGTCTTGGTCTAGGGAAGTATTTTTATCCATCGTTGATCGCGATGACTGCATTTTTAGCCGCTGTCATACACACTTTAATCCCGTCGCTAAATCTATTTGGCAGAGATGGTGCTAGATTGTGGAGTTTATACACACTTCCCTGCGAAACGAAAGATTTAGCCTCTGGAAAGGCACTCGCGGTGATCTTAACATCTCCTATAATAGTCCTTACGATCGCTTTACCACTACCAGTGATACTTGATTATCCTTTATCTTTCGTTTTGTTTTCTATCTTTTCATCTTTCGTATTTATATTTCTCATGAGCGGTATCGGTCTCTGGGCTGCAGCGAGGTTTCCGAATTTCAACGAGAGTACAAGAGGAGCACCGGACATCATAACGATGTATTCCATGATAATGTTAGCTCTCATCTTCTCTGTGATATTTCTGGCATTTCCTTTCACATTGATAGAGATCGATCGTATCCTAGGTGTTTTATCTGTTATATTCGCTGCTGATATTTCGGCTCTATTGATGATAGCGATGTACAAAAGAAGTTCTACTATACTAGAAAATATGGAATTGAGGTTCTAGAATCCATAAGCATATTATAACATCAACGCATTTGTATAAACATGAAGTTACTCCTCTGTATAACCGGCGCTTCTGGCGTGATATATGGAAAAAGACTACTCGAGGTCCTGAGCGAAAATGAAGATGTGGAGGTGGAACTAATCGTGTCAGAAGCAGGTAAAGACCTATTGAAGAGAGAACTAGATATAGAATACGATAAGATATCTAGGATGGCAGATGAAGTTTATGATCCTGAAGGTCTAGACTCTCCCCCTTCCTCGGGAAGTTCTCTATATGATGCGATGGCTGTAGTGCCGTGCTCGATGTCCTCTATATCGAAAATAGCCAATGGAATATCTGATAATTTGATCACTAGAGCAGCAGCTGTCTTCCTTAAGGAAGATAGAAAGATAATACTGACACCTAGAGAGACTCCTATGACCACCACTTGGTTGAAGAACATGTATGAACTCTCTGCCGAAGGAGCGATCATCTTACCTGCGATGCCTGGATTCTATCACGAACCAGAATCTTTAGAAGATATCGTAGATTTTCTCGTGGGAAAGATCTTAGACTCTCTAGAGATTAAAAATTCGATGTTCGAACGTTGGGAAAACAAAAAATCTAAATCACCCTAGTGAACCCTTTTCTTTATATATCGTTATCTTACCTTATATAGTGGATTCATCATGGCAGAGCATTCATTGACAAATGAGTTGAGATCTGAATTGGAAATGATCGAAAGAACGATCAAAATCCTAGATGTGGTCAAGAAAGAACAACCCATCGGGATAAATAAGTTAAGCGAGAAGATGGATATCGAGGAACACAAGATCAGGTATTCCCTCCGTCTACTCCAAAAAGACAAGATCATCGAGCCGACGAAGCATGGAGCATCGCTTACCGAAAAGCATGAAAAATTCGAAAGGGAACTGATCGAAGAGTTGAAAGATATGGGAAGAACAATAGAGGAATTGACTGGGATGCTCCCAAGATAAAAAATATTTAATAGGAATACCTTTTAGCATCCTAATGTTGAATGCCGTCGTAGCTCAATTGGCAGAGCACTCGGCTGTTAACCGAGCGGCTAGCGGTTCGAATCCGCTCGACGGCGTATTAGAGTTTATTTAAAATAGTCTCAGTATCTTTACAATTTATATATAGGGATAAAAGCATTTTTCTTGAAGGCTCCTAAATTCCTAAGGGAGCTTGTCTACTTTTCTTTAGAGGGTTCAAAGACCAAAAACATATTAGGATAAAATTCTATTTGATCAACGAAAAATCCTAAAAAACTATTTACCTCATATGTCTACCATTACCATATCATGTCAATCTCTATCGACATAGGCGGTACCTTCACCGATTTTGTGATAATCGACCACGATATCAAACATTTCAAGATTGCCTCTACTCCAGAACATCCAGAAAAAGCGATAAGAAAAGCCTTAGATAGAGAAAATATCGAAGTGAAGGATGACGTATTTCACGGTACAACGGTAGCTACTAACGCTTTCATAGAGAGCGAGGGGATCGAATCTGCATTTTTAACAAACAAAGGCTTTGAAGATATATTGTTCATTGGAAGACAGACCAGGCCGGAACTCTACGAACTTGATGTAAATAAACCGAAGCCTCCGCTGAAAAAAGAAAATACATTCGGTATTTCATGTAGAACTAATGCTAATGGTCAAGTGAGCGAAGAGATAGATCAAAATGAAGTCGGAGAAATAGCTAGAAAACTCAGCGAAAAAGAACTCTCTGCAGCCGTGTGTTTACTTCACTCTTATCGAAACCCGGAACAGGAAAAAAAGATAGGAAAGACATTGGAAGAATATGACATAGATCATTCTCTTTCACATCGAGTTACTGGGGAATTCAGGGAGTACGAAAGAGGATTGACCACTTTATTGGACTCCTATCTGGGCCCTCTCGTCGAAGATTACTTCCACTCTCTTACAGGTATATTTGGAAAGGAACCGTACATAATGAAGTCAGGCGGAGGGCTAGAGAAAAGTTCCAAGATAGACGCTGTAGATTGCTTGTATTCTGGTCCAGCAGGCGGGATAGCTGGTGGTGCTTACATCGCAAAAAAGTTAGGTATGCCGAACATAGTAACCTTCGATATGGGGGGAACTAGTGCGGACATGGCTACCGTGATAGATGGTGAGATATCGTGGAAAGACCAAGGCGAGATAGAGAGTTTTCCTATCCAATCCAAGATGGTCGATATCGTAACTGTAGGGTCTGGTGGAGGCAGCATTGCTAGATGTGACGAAGGAGGATCTTTGAGAGTCGGGCCGGAAAGTGCAGGAGCGAGACCCGGACCTGTTTGCTATGGTAGAGGAGGAAAAGAACCGACGGTCACCGATGCCCTATTGCTGATGGGCTACATAGATCCAGATTATTTCCTCGGCGGCGAGATGGAACTCGATTACGATGCAGCAAAAAAATCTATAAAAAAATTATCTGAACAACTAGGTATGAGTTATGAGGAAACTTTGAGAGGGATCTTCAGAGTTGCAAATTCCAAGATGTCTAGAACGATGAAAAAGATCACAGTCGAGAGAGGTGTAGATCCTGAAGAATTTGCGATACTCGCGTTTGGAGGTGCTGGACCGCTCCACGCCTCTTCTATTGCTGAAGAGCTCGGTATGGAGAGAGTTCTCATTCCTCCTATGGCAGGTGTTTTTTCTGCTTTGGGAATGGTCACCGGGAATGTAGTTCATGATTACAGTAGAACATTATTGGTACCTTTAAAAGATGAGAAGAAGATAAAAGAAACTATCAACGAGATGAAAGAAAATGTAGAAGAGGAAGGGGAAATGCGTATTCTTCTAGGTCTCCGGTATAAAGGCCAGAGCTATCATATAAATATCCCCTATCTAGGCTCAGAAGATGATATCTCGAAGAGATTCCACGAAGAACATGAGAAGAAATACGGATACGCCAATAAAGATGAAGCGATAGAGGTCGTCAGAGTTCATATAGAGATAGTAAAAGAAAGAGAGATAGAAGAACTTCCGTTTACTTCGACTCTTGGCGAACATCCAGAAGATCGAAAGTGTCTTTTTTCTGAAGGATGGAAAAACACTTCCATATACCTGAGAAAATACCTTTCTGAAGGAGACGAAGGAGAAGGGCCAAGCGTGATAGAGGGAGTGAACTCGACCATCCTCGTTCCGCCAGATTGGAGATGGACCAATAGATCAACTGGTGTGATAGACCTTAAGGTGAAAAGATGAGAGAATTGAAGCCAACAGAACTTGAAGTGATGAAGCACGCCTTTACCGCGATCCCGGAACAGATGGGGGCTGCCCTTCAAAGAAGTGCTTACTCCCCGAACATAAAAGAGAGGAAGGATGAGTCCTGTGCACTCTTCACTCCAGAAGAAGAGATGATAGCACAAGCCGAGCATATCCCTGTACATCTTGGAGCTATGCCGAACGCTTTGAAAAGCGCTGTCTCTAACTGCGGACCTGGAAAGGGAGACCAGGTGATCCTGAATGATCCTTACTCCGGAGGTACGCATCTTCCAGATATAACAGTGATAAAACCCGTCTTCCTTCGTGATGATCTGCTAGGTTACGTGGTAAATCGAGCTCACCATTCAGATATCGGAGGGAAAACGCCGGGTTCTATGCCGGGAAACAGCGAAACTTTGGAAGAAGAAGGTATCGTTATATCTCCAAGATTATTGGTAGAAGAAAGAACGATAAACCAAGATGTCATCGAACTCCTCGGGAAATCTCGCTCCTCTAGGGAAAGGATAGGCGATATAAGAGCACAGATAGGAGCTAATGAAAAAGGAGCAGAAGAGTTCAGGAAGACGGTAAAAAGATTCGGTCTAGAAGAATATCGGATTTTCAAAGATCAAGTTATGAGATACTCGGAGAAAAGGACCCGGAAAATGATAGAGGAACTTCCTGATAAAAATGTGAATTCAGAAGATTTCATGGAATGGAAAAGAGACGTGAAATTGAAGGTGGAGGTAAAGATTGAAGGAGATGAGATGTATTTTGACTTTTCAGGTACAGATTCGCAGGTGAAAGGTAACATCAACGCTCCAAAACCTGTCACATTATCAGCCGTATATTATATCTTGAGATGTCTGTTACCGGCGGACGTCCCGGTTAACAACGGTTGTTACAGGCCTATAGATATTCATGTACCTGAAAGGAGCGTTTTGAACCCAGAACCGCCAGCCGCGGTCTCGGCCGGTAACGTAGAAACATCACAGAGAGTCGTAGAATTGATTCTAAGAGCTCTTTTCAAGATCATACCGGAAAGGATACCTGCAGAGAGTCAGGGAACCATGAACAACCTGATCATAGGAAATGAAGATTTCACCTATTACGAGACCATTGGTGGAGGAGCAGGAGCTACCTCGACAAGAAAGGGAGAGAATGGAGTGCACGTCCATATGACCAACACAAAAAATACACCTATAGAATCGATAGAAAATGATTATCCTCTGGAGGTCGAAGCTTACGAATTAAGAGAAGATTCAGGTGGGGATGGTAAAAATTCGGGAGGAGATGGGATAATAAGAGAGATCAAATTGATAGAAGATGCTGAAGTCTCTATACAATCAGAGAGAAGAAAAATCCCGCCTAAAGGGGTAAAGGGAGGAAAAGATGGCGAGGTAGGAAAAAATTTGAAGGTTTGTAAAGGAAAAACAGAAGATATCGGAGGTAAGATCACTATCGAACTCCGGGATGGAGAATCGATTAGGATCGAGACACCAGGTGGAGGGGGATGGGGAGAACCTTAGAAAAATTTAAGTTGGTTCAATCATTAAGGGGGGCTGTAAGGAGATAGATAGCATGGCAAAGAAGACTGATTATCTGATGGAAAAATACGAAGAAATGAAAGAAGAGGGACTGACATGGACAATAAGAAATCTCGAGGGGCCTTCGCAGCCTCACGTGACGGTAGACGGAAAAGAATGCATAATGTTGGCTTCTAACAATTATCTTGATCTAGCTAATCATCCTAGGCTGAGAGAGGCCGGTAAAAAGGCTATAGAGGAATACGGGGCCGGCGCTGGTTCTGACTGGTCTATCGCAGGCACTATGGACATCCACGAAGAACTCTGGGATAGGATAGCCGAGTTCAAAGAGAGTGAAGCGGGGATGACTTATCAGACCGGTTTTGCGGTCAATGCTGGTCTAGTTCCACAGTTGGCCGGAAAAGGAGACGTATTGATCTCTGACGAATTGAACCACGGCAGTATAATCGACGGGATCATGATCGCCCAAAGGATGTTCAAAGCCGACAAGATGATCTACAGCCATTCGGATATGGGAGAACTAGAAGAATGTCTGAAGAAGGCTGATGAAGAAGGATACAACAGAAAGATCGTCCTTACAGACGGCGTATTCAGTATGGACGGTGATGTAGCCAAGATGGACGAAATCCAAAAGCTCGCTGACGAATACGGTGCCCTCACTTACGTAGACGACGCTCACGGAGAAGGAGTCCTTGGAGGTGGTCACGGTATAGCGAAGGAATTCGATCTAGTAGACGATATAGATATACAGATGGGAACGTTCTCTAAAGCTTTCGGCGGCTTCGGTGGTATGTTGGCAGGAAATGAAGGGCTGATAAAGTACGCCTACAATACTTCTCGTTCCTGGCTTTTAAGTGCAGCTTTCCCACCTCATGTCGCAGCGATAAATATAGAAGCACTAGATGTGGTTGAAGAAGAAAACGATAGGGTCCAGAAACTGTGGGATCTTACAGAATACTTCAAGAGCGAGATGGAGAGTATGGGATTTGATACCGGTTTCAGCGAAACGCCGATCGTTCCAGCGATGGTCGGTGACAGCAAAAAATGTCAAAAGTTAGCCGATAGATTGTACGAAGAAGGAATCTTCGGACTCGCGATCGTATATCCGATGGTGCCAAAAGGCAAAGCGAGGATCAGAAATCAGATAAATGCTGGGTTGACCAAAGACGACCTAAACGAAGTACTGAGGATTTACGAAAAACTCGGAAAAGAACTCGACCTTATCTAGAACAAAAACCTTTTTCTATTTTTTGAGAAATCAGTGGAAGTGATATGAGGGCCCCGGGTTAGATCCTTTGCCAGGACCCCCAATCCTCCCTCCCTATTTTGGGCTGGTTGGGCCATATATAATGGATTGATTGCTTTAAGATATCCAATCATGTGTTTGTTGTGTGACCAGTCCTGTATATGATGTAAGCGATATATAAAAGATACTCAGATAAATTCCTTTATTTTAGGGTCTTTTAAATAAGGCACATCATTGAAGAGAGTCAAAAATATTCGTCTTTTTGTCAATCAAAATGCTTTTATCTCAATAGTCTCATTTCGCTCATGTTGTAAGAAAGGCCATACTCGAAAAAATACTCTAATGATAATATGAATTGGAAAGGTCATGTTGGATTGTCACTTTTGATATCTTCCTTACTGATGACACCATTCGGATTGAATGTTATAACCTTATCATTTATTATAATCACTGTTCTTTTCTCTTCACTACCTGATACCGATCTGATCAAGCTTTTACCGATAGACCATCGAGATCTGACTCACAATGTCACATTCGGGATAATTTTCGGCGCTATTCTAGGAGCGATGATCGGTTTTCTTGCAGCGATGTTCACCAGCAATATCCTAGGGATATTTATCGGGTTAGCGATATTCTTAGGAATCACTTTAGGAGTTTTCTCCCATCTACTCGGTGACATGATAGCTGGTTTAAGATACGACGGGACTCCATGGAAGATAAAACCTGTCAGACCTTTCTCCGATAAATCCGTCGGTTACGGGGTCTTCATGGCTACAGACGAGAAAGTCAATATTATTTTTCTAAAAGTAGGCGGTTTGGCTTTCCTTTTTTACATAACTTTTGGAATTTTTACTCGTTATTCGACCATTCTTTAAAATTTCGTTATGTTAATCGATGTCATTCAATCCCCATTCACTTATATCAGGGGAGAATATATTTTGCAATCCGTGGGGAAAAATAAAAATACGTAATCTGCAATATCTCCAATATGGTAATACAATACCTCGTGATAATAGTCTGGGGAGTGGGTCTATTACTGCCAGTCTTATTTCTCTTATATCTGAAATTTACAACTCCAGAGACCCCGACCACAACCAATAAGACATTGAAAGACCGAGAAGGTTACGTGATAAAGAGGATAAAACCAGGAAATATATCTGGCAAAGTGAAGATAAAAAACAGCAGTAAAGTCTGGAGCGCAACTTCTAATAGGGAAATAGGAAGGGGGAAAAAGGTAAAGGTAAATGAAGTCGAGGGGGTCCACTTAAAAGTAAGTGAGATGATAGAAGCAGATGAGGAACTGGTAGAATTAGATAGAGATCTCGATGAACACAAAGTCTGTCCAGGATGTGAGACAGTGATAACGGTATACGTGAAAGAATGTCCCGTTTGCGGGGAACCATTAGAAGAAGAATTTGAGGACAAAGGGTTCTTCAATTTTTTTAATGGCATAGTGAGTGCTATCCGGGGACGTTAGACGTTTGTTTACTCTTGATGTAGTCAATGCTCCGGATATCTTGATTTAAATGTTTGAATATTCTCTAGGGGAAAAATAAAAATATTTTAGCACGGTTGACCTATTTATGGCGGTTTGCGCTTTATTGATAATTATAGCCTTACTATTATTGTCTCCTTTCATATATTTGTTGTATCTGAAATTCTTTTCTCCACCCTCACCCACCACTAGTAAGGTTACTTTAAAAGGTCGTGAGGGTTATGTTATAAAAAGGGTCAGACCAGAAAACATTTCTGGAAAAGTAAGACTGATCGACGGAGGCAAGTTATGGAGTGCTACATCAGAAAAAGTAATAGAGGCGGGAACGAAGGTGAAAGTGAATGATGTTGAGGGTGTCCACTTGATAGTAGAAGTAATAGAGAAAGATAAAAAGGAAGAAGAGAAAAAGTCAAATATTCTAAATAGAAGCTTTAGGTCTGTTCAAGATAGTCTTTCTTCAATCTCAGATTTTATTAGGAAAAAATCTAGGAAAGATCAGATAGGACCGATTCATGAGAGTGTCTTGGAAGAGGGGCTCCCAGAAGAGTTAAAAGAATCTGAAGAAAAAGCTGAAATAGGAGGAGGTGAGGAAGGAGAATCTAAAGAGGCAAATGGATTTATAAATTCAATTCAAAATAAAATTGTTTCAACTGTATCTTTTCTAAAAAGGAAATTAGGGATCAGTACAAAAACTCAAGCAGAAGAGGTATCTACTGAAGAAGGTGAAGATGTCACAGAAGAAATTCCTTCCGAAGAAGATGAAGATGTCACGGAAGAGAGAGAGGAACTTTCGATTTGTCCGGATTGTGAAAATATCATTCCTAATGATACTAAAAAATGTCCGGAGTGTGGTACAAGGATAGAAAAAGACGAAGAAGAGGATCTAGAAGATGAGATATTCGAAGTCATAGATGATGAATTAGAAGAGGAGTAGAAGTTGTGAAAAATTCTTCAAGCTTTAATATCTCTAGTTTCCACAAGAAATATAAAGCATCGATTTCCTATTTAAAAGAGGATGTAGGATCGACATGAGAACCAAAATATACGTTTTATTAGTAACATTTTTCTTACTCCTAAGCGTTCTAGTGGTCTCAGTACAGGGCGACATAGCTAACTCTGAAAGCGAAGAATATAGTCATTTAAATTCCAAGGATCGTCATTACAACTCTTCCTCCGGAAATTACGAAGAACTGCCAATCAGTTACTGTGAAGAAACCATATTGGTGCGAATTGAACCTATGGATGAAGACCTTTTGAGGACGAATGATATCAAAGGCGTGTTAGAAAACCAAGTTGAAGACCTTTTGAACCTAGTTGAAGGGAAGATATCGCGGCTATATCCTTCGATCAACACGGCTGAGATAACGTTAAAGGAAGGAACAGAAGTTATGAATGCTATAGATGTTCTCAGAAAGAGAGAGGAAGTAGTACATGCTGAACCCAATTATCTAGTAGAAAAGTCAAATATCCCTAACGATCCGGGCTACGATTCGCTATGGGCGATGGAAAAAATAGACGCTCCTGGTGCATGGGATATAACGACCGGAAGTGAAGAAGTGGTAGTTCCTGTTCTAGACACTGGTATCGACTACAACCACCCTGATTTAAAAGATAATATGTGGACCAGCGAAGACGGTCATCATGGATACAATGCAGTTAACGATTCTTATTATCCGATGGATGACCATGGACATGGAACTCACGTAGCAGGTACGATAGGAGCCGTTGGAAACAATGAAGAAGGCGTAGTAGGAGTGAATTGGAATGTTAGCTTGATGGGAGTCAAAATCCTTGATTCTGAAGGTAGTGGAACCCTAGCTGATATATTATCTGGGCTCGATTATGTTCTAGAGAGAAAAAGAGATGGAGAAAATATAGTCGTTACTTCCAACAGTTGGTGGGGTAGAAGACGTAGTGACTTGGTTTACGAAGCTATTGAACAACATCTAGAAGAAGGTATACTTTTCGTTACCGCCGCTGGGAACGAAGGAGAAAATAATGGAGAAAGACCATCTTATCCAGGTAACTATGACCTTCCGAATATCATCTCTGTAGCAGCCACTAATCAAGACGACGAGCTAGCAGGTTTCTCAAATTACGGGAAGCGAAGTGTTCATGTAGGGGCACCAGGAGTGGATATAAACAGTACGTGGTCTGATGGTGAGTATTCTTCTCAAAGAGGTACCTCTATGGCAGTTCCTCACGTCTCTGGTTTAGTTGCATTACTAGCATCACATGATCCCTCTTACGATTATAACAATTTAAAGAATATAATTCTCTCATCAGCAGACTCTAGCGATCCTCTCCAAAATCGAACCTTGGTTGGTGGCCGGATAAATGCTTCTAATGCAATAGAAAAATCTCCTGATCCAGAAGAGGTTAATTTCTGGGTCCATCGACCCTATATAGCGACTCAATGGAGAGAAAGAACTAGGATAACAATATCACTGAATGATGGGGTGAATCCTATAGAGGGAGCCGATGTAAGAGTAGAATTCAGCACTGATGAAGATACCATAGAATTAGTCGATGATGGCAGTGGTATGGATCAGATTGCAGGTGACGGCTATTATACTGGTGGATGGACTCCTCGATCAAGAGGTGAAGTTAATCTCACTATAACTGTCCAGTTGGATGAAAGCGACAAAGAAATGACTGAAAATATCACCGTGGAGGTCAAATTACTTCATCGTGAAACTACTCAGAGGCTCTTAGAAAGGGTCTTCAATTTTGTAGCAGATGTTATCATGTATCTAGGTGATGCGATCAGAAATCTGCTCGACAATCTTGAGATGTCATTAAATGTTGCTTATCACAGAAGAAGGGAATATCATCCTAATCAGTATGAAATAATTAACTACTGATATCTGTGACTCTTATCAAGCGTCGATCGTCTTTTCCTTCCATCGTCCAGACAAGAAGTAGATGGCCGATAGTCCTGCACCGATTATATTACTCGCGGCCATGCCATACCATATACCAACAATTCCGATATCGAATCCGATATTCAATACAATCAAGCCTAGATTGATAGCGGGCAATGCAAGCAGAGCCGAAAGGAACAAACGAAGACCCCATATCCTGAATAACGTCAAGAAAAGAACAGGAATAGTATGTCCAGTCCCTTTAAAAGTCGAATCAAATATCCTATAGATTCCAAAGAACGGTATTGACATGGAAAATATCGCTAGGTATCTAGCTCCTTCAGCTATCACGGCGGAATCGTCGATGAAAAAACCTATGATATGATTTCTGAAACCGACCATGAAGAGTCCGGCCGTTATCAATATCAGGAATGAAACTAACATTGCCTTTTTAACTATGGTCTCTCCTCTTTCGGTTTGATCGGCACCTATGTTCTGGCCGACCATTGTCATCGTCGCTCCTGCAAAGCCCCATATCCCGATAGTCATCACGTGTATCACTCTCCTACCTATCCCATAGGCTGCGACAGGTGCTTCACCAAAAGTAGCGACGAGACCGAATAAGAAAACGAATCCAACTGCGCTTTCAGCCCTAGCTACTGTTGCGGGTGCCCCTATCTTAACGATCTTTTTTATCCACCTCCATTTCAACATCATACTCTTTACTGTGATCTTTATCCCCACTCTACCATCGAAGAGAAGATATATACCGATTAATGCCGCCGTAGTTCTAGCCAATGCAGTAGCTATAGCTGCACCCGTTACACCAAGCGGAGGGAAAATGCCCCAGCCAAATATCAGTATCGGATCTAAGATCAGATTGACGACTACGAGTGCGGCTCTTATAAGCATAGGTGTGACCATATCCCCTATACCTCTCAATAAAAATCTAAATGCGATATATGCAAATACAAATGGCATACTGAGACTAACGATCTGCAGATAAGGTACAGCGTGTTCGAGGGTGGTAGAAGGAGTGCCTATACAACCTCAAGATTATAGGGGCGGTAAAAACACCGATTAAAGCCGTTACAACTCCTATTATCATCAAAAAACCGAAGACCTGACTCGCTGCCTCCTGAGCTTGTTCACCTCCTCCGGCACCTGTATGTTGGGATACTAGAGATACTCCTGCGGTAGATAATCCCATACCTATAGCGAGAAATGTGAAAAGGATCGGCCATGCAGCCGTAGGAGCACCGACTTCTGCCGCACCCAGTCTTCCCAGCCAATAAGTGTCTACTATGTTAAACCCTGTATGTAAAGCGCTAGATACCATCACGGGGATCGCCAATATCAATATCGTTTTCACTATCGGCCCGTTGAGTATCTCATCTCTTCTATCGTCAGTATCTTTTACGAATATATCCTTGATACGATGGTATTCGTCGGTCAGTTTTGAAAATGAAAAATCCATATTAGTATACCATTTTCGTCACGATACAAAAGCTCCTTTAAAAATCTTTTTAGTTTCTATGGAAACTGACTTTGGGTGTGTGCTTTCTGATATCACTTGTTGACTTCACTATGATCTTTGTCTCCCAAATATTCTTCGGGAAGAGTCCAAGCCATGACAGCCGATAACAAGAAGAAAACCATCGCAAAGATTATCGTGTAGTTATAGATACCAGTAATATCATATATACTTCCTCCAACAAAGCTACCAAGGAATGGACCTATACTCATCGACCAAAGGGTAGCAAAACCCCATATGTGACCCATGTTCTTCTTACCAAAAACTGAGCCTATATAGCCTGCAGCAGCACCAGGTTCTGTAGCCCAATAAATAGCGAAGGAAAGGGTAGCGATGATACCGGCGATTATCGTCCTTGAAGTAGCGATCATAAGAATACATGCAATAATACCAACAATCGGAGCGATCATCAAACTTATCTTTCTTCCCCGGACCTCGTTATTTGATCTTGAGACGATGATATCCTGGACCTTACCCATCAGAGGCATAGTTCCGAGACCAAAAACGCCGATCAATATGTAAAGGTTGGTAGCTGTACTTAAAGAGAGGCCCGTACCTTCCTGCCAGTAATTCACCGCTTGGGTCCAGATAGTGAATTCCGCCATCATGCATGTGAGAAATGCTATTGTCATTCCTACAGCAGACCAATTTTTGAAAGCTTTAAGAGTCGGCCAAAATATCTGGTTTTCCTCAGAATATATGCCATCGAATATCTTCATCCCGTATCTTTCTGGCTCTCTTTTTGATATCAAAGCGGCGGTGATCATCATCAGGAAGACTCCTATACCTAAAACTCTCATGGCTACTCTCCAGTCCATCCAAAGTATGATTTCACTTGCCCCTCTAGACGTGATGATCTGTGCAGCGGGAGCCCCCATGAAAGCGATCCCCCAATAAGTAGCATACTTATTTCCTGGATACCATTTTCTTACCGAAGCGGTAGAAGTCACCCAACACATGCCTGTACCTATCCCACCAAATATAGCATAAGAAGCAAGATAATGCATATAAGAATTCACGAAAGAAGAAAGCAGGAAGCCTAGCGCGCCAAAGATAGCTCCAACCGCATAAGCATATCTAACTCCCCACCTATCAACTATCTCGCCACTAAAATAGGCTGAGATTCCATAGATCAACATCATCAGAGCATAGCCCAAAGTCGTCTGTCCTACTGTCCAATCCATATCTTCCGACATCGGACCGAGAAGCACACTAAAACTGCTCCTATAACCGAACAAGGTAAAAACAGCTAGGAAAGCCGCGGCAACCACCAGATATCCATAGATCTTTCTCTTCTTCATTTATACGGCATGGAGAAGATTTATTGTTTTTAAAATTTTAGTTGGGTGAAATTTACTTTACATGTTAGTATATGCAGAACCATATACTAGTCAATGATTCTAGATGAAAACCTTGCTACTGAAAATTCGATTCAACTACGATAAGTATCCGGGATATCCCCTATACTGCTGACCCGTTCCTCGCGTTTAGTGTATACGGGTCTTCTGGTTTTGCTCGCATCTTTTGTTGGAGCCTGTTTTCCCTTTTCTCTAAGGGACCACCGCCATATCCTCGAGGTATGTTCTATCCTGATGTATACTTCTTCGAGATTGACCTTTGTCCAATCGATGAAACCCACCTTTTTACCATCTTCTATCTGCTCTTTTACTTTATCAGATTCTGAAGAGACTTCTTTCCAATCTATCTCTTTACAGGGCGCCTGATAGACCTCTCTCAATACCAAGGTTTTGCTATCGAATTCGACAAGTTCACCCAAAAATCCGATACCATCATCCATAACCACTAGAATATCCTCGTTTTTCAACCCCTTCAACTTTTTTTCTAACAATTCATCTAACATACTTTCCCCTTCATAAATATATAGAACCACGAGTACTAATACTTTTTCAACTACTCCCCTCCTAAAGGAGGGAAACTTGTCAGTGAACTCCGCCTATTAACGTGGAGTGAACTTTCCACTCAGTTTCAACGTTCCTGACTTCAGGGCCAGTTGACCATGGCCCGGGCCAGACACAGACTTTTGCCGTGTCTGGAGATATTTCATACCGATGTTCTTTGAAGCATCATAATCGGAGTGCAGTTCGTAGCCGCATTCTTTACACTTGAATACGGCTTTTCTTCTGTTGTTTTTTTCTGTATGCCCACAACGACTGCATCTACGACTTGTGTTTTTTGGATCGATTTGAACAACTTTAATCCCTTTCTCTTCGGCTTTATACTTGACGAACTGGTACAGTTTGTCGAAACACCAGACGTGGTAACGCTTCTCTTTCGGCATTTTAGCTCTTATGCGGTTTAAATCTTCGAATGCTATCACGTCTATACCGTGCTCTTTAGCGTCCCGGACCAGGTTCTTGGAGATCTGGTGCAGCGTATCGCGAGCGAAGCGGTTTTCACGTCCGCTCATCTGTCTTATTGTCAGGTGAGCGTAACGTGTGCCTTTTTGCTGCAGCTTGCCCCTGATCTCTTCAAACCTTTTCCGTTCTTCAAACAATTGTCGTGCCTTATAGAATTCTCCTGTTGACGCGACAGCTAAAGTGTTGATGCCGAGGTCTATGCCCATCACGGTCGGATCGTTTTTTTCTTCGATTTCATTTTCTTTCTCCAATCCTAGATGTAGATATATCGGTTCGCCATCTTCATATTCATGGACTTCTATGGTTGACTGAGTAATATCCCAACTACCGTCAAGGTATTTCTGGTAATATTCTTTATCTTCTTCAGGGAGTACAAAATCAGCTTTCACTCTGCCGTCCACTGTAGATATAGAACACCGTTCATCTTCAAGTGAAACAGTGAGGGTCCGCTGATCGTGTGCAACTGAATCTGAATCGAAGTATGGTTTGGTTGCTTTGAATCCATCTCTCAATTTCTGCACGCAACTTTTGATGGCTTCCTTTGCACGTGAGATAGCTCGGATTACCAGGTTTGCCTGTAGTTCCGTTAGTTCCCTAAGATCATCGTACACCATCTTGTGCAGTTTTTTTCTTGAACATACTTTCAAATCATCGTCTCGCCAACCTGCTTCAACGGCGTACTGACAGGCCTCTCTGAACTGTGAGGCTGTTCTTTCTATTGCTTCCCTGTTGTTAGGAGAAAGTTTGATCTTGACCGTGCGGCGCATCCTTCTTTAACTATTATTCTGGTGATATTTACGGTTAAGCCAGGAAGGTAAGTGAAAGTGCATTCCTCCCTCTCCTTCGCAGTGCTAACGAGAATGCGAGGACTTTGTCCTCTTTTCCCTCAACTAGTGAGTTTCAAGACTGAAAGGATAAAGTCCTGCACATGAAGGAAAGGGTTTCCTGCACACACTTAGTATGAAAATTCGACAAATCCTACTTCAACAGGTATGAGCAGCTATAGAGCCAAAAGCTATCGCTCTTTCCTCGGATGTTGCTATCTGGTCAGCCAATTCATAGGCCTGATCTTTTAGTTCGACATCTACTAAAGTCTCTATGAGTTCTACTTTAACTGACTCACTCTCGGAGTCAACTATCATCTCCTTCGCTTTCAGAGAGAATTCTTTTGCTTTATGATAGTTATTTTTCTCTTTAAGATATGAATTCGCTAACTCAATATATGCAAGGGCTTTCATCTCTTCGCTTCTAATCTGGTTTAGATATTTTCTCGCTCTTTCACGATCATCCGTTCCGTAGTGGCAGACCAAGTTTTTGAGTAATAGATCCCTTTCGAATTCGTCTTTAAGATCTTCTTTCAGTCTCAAAGCTTTTTCCAAGAGCCCATCCAAGATCAAGTCCTCTGCGATCTGGCCTGTCAAAGGATCTTTGAGCTCTCTGTTGTTCATATGATCTCTTATTTCAAGTGCCCTCTCGATCTGTCCCTCGTTAGAGAAAGAGGTCCCTATTTCTAATAGATGTATATCGCTACCGTTTTCAGATGTAAGCTCCTCGGCTAACTCCATCGATCTTTTGTATCGTCCGATCTTTGAAAAGGCTTTAGCCACTAAAGTAACGACTATTCTCCAATCATCTTCTGGTTTTTCATCTCGGATATATTCGAGAACACGCTGACAGAGTTCTTCAACCCTTTTCTTATCCAATTTGGCCATCGTTTCAGCCACCATAGCGAGTGGTATAATTCCGCGATCTCTTTCCGCCAAATTTAACGCTTTAGAAAGAACTTTGTCGATGTTCTCTTGTGCTCTTCCCTTCAGATCCTTATCCAACTGTTCCTCGATTATATAGATAAAGACTTCGACCTTTTCTCTTTCTTCTTCAATCTTTTCAGCCTCTTTCAAAGCTTTTTTGAAAATCTTATCTGCTACTTCATCAAAATCATATTCTGCAAAAGTGGAAGCTATTCCAGACAAGGTTTTGGCTTTTTCAGGCTTGATCTTGATATCGGAAGCTGAATCAAGAGTTTTCTCTCCAAGTCTCTTACCAAGATAAAGAAATCCAGAATCTAGGAACATATCTGTTATTTCTCTTAGGACAAGAGCCTTGCTGTTATCTGAAGGAAGAGAGCCTATCGATTCTAAACTTTTTTCTAAGGCTTTTGAAACAAGTTTCTTTTCTTCCTGATGGTTTAGATTTTCTGTTATCTCATCCATCGATATGGGGTCTTCGCTAAAGATTTTGATATTTTTTCCCATGTTCAATTGTATGTAATCCGACCGGAGGTTTAAGATTGTTTGCTTTTTGTTGAATATTCTGCCAAAGGAACAAATTTTATTAAACTAGACTTTTATCCTTAAATCATGTCCACTTATGAAGACTTACTCGACATTTCTCAACAACTTAGGAACATCCAGAGATCTTTGTATCTTTTAGCATGGGATGAAAGGACTTACATGCCCGAAGGAGCGGTAGAAGGACGGTCTGAAAGTAAAGCTGAACTATCACAATTATATCACAAAAAACTTACATCTGAAAAGACGAAGAAGATCATCGATGAGTTGAACAAAGAGTCTGTTCAAGCGGAACTAGACGAAGTGCAGAAAGCCGCGGTAAGAGAGATGACTAGAGATTTCGAAAGGAAATATAAAGTTCCAGACGAACTCATCAAAGAGATGTCGAAGGTATCCACAAAAGCTCAATCTGCATGGGAAAAGGCTAGAGAAAACTCGGATTTTGATCTTTTTTTACCTCATCTAGAGAAACATGTTGAACTGAAAAAAGAAGTTGCGGAATATATAGGATACGAGAACGAACCCTACGATGCTTTCGTCGATGAGTATGAACCTGGATTCACCGCCGACAAGATAGAAAGCATTTTTGAGCCTATGAAGAAGGACTTGAGTTCCATGGCAACAGAGATATTTTCTAAAGAGTTAGAGCCAGGAGAGGACGTTTTTGAAGGAAAAACATTCAGTGTGGAGAAACAGAAGCAGTTCTGTAAATCATTGGCGGAAGAACTCGGATATGATTACAAACACGGACGGTTAGACGATGCTGTACATCCTTTCACTATGGGGATGGACGATGATGTCAGGATTACAAATAGATATAATGAGGAAAACTTGAAATCTCTCTTCAGTCTGACCCACGAGACCGGACATGCCTTGTACGAACAGGGCTTACCTTCGGACTGGTACGGACATCCTCTCGGACGAAGGATCTCTATGGGATATCATGAATCGCAATCAAGATTATGGGAGAATTTCGTTGGAAGGAGTAAAGAATTTATCGATTACATATTTCCTAAGCTTTGTGATGAATTTTCTTCGCTCCAGGAGAATACTAAGGAAGGCTTCTATAAAAGGATAAATAGGGTAAAGCCCACATTTATCAGAGTGGAAGCTGACGAGGTAACTTATAATCTTCATATCGCGCTCCGATTTGACATCGAACTAGGACTTTTCAGAGATGAGATAGAGCCGGAAGAAACTAAAACGGTCTGGGAGAACAAGATGGACGAATATCTAGATATAGTTCCTGAAGATCCAGCTAACGGAGTTCTACAGGACATACATTGGTCAGCGGGACAGTTCGGTTACTTCCCTACCTACGCTCTAGGAAATCTATACGCGGCACAGATCTATGATACTGTAGAGCAAGAGCTGGATGGTTTGAGAGAACAGATAGCTGATGGTAACTTTGATGAATTGAGGAATTGGTTGAAAGAGAATATACACGAGCACGGTAGGAAGTACAAGGCTGAAGAGATGACCAAAAGATTGACTGGCGAAGGTCTAGATCCAGGATATCATATTGAGCATCTAAGTGAGAAATACGGACCGATATACGAGCTTTAAAAAACCTTTTCTACTTTGGCATTATTTTTCTTCTGCTTAACTCGTCCGCTCTCTTATTTTCCTCCCTATCTATACATTCGAAAGTGACATTCATCTCTCCCGCGACTTTTGAAGCCGTCTTCCATAGATCGAAAAGACTGTCAGTGTCTACGCTAGACTCTCCGATCATCTGTCTTATAACGAGTCTGGAATCCCCTCTGCATATGATAGGTTCATCGGGATAGTTACTTTTCAGATATTTGAGACCTATTATCAGAGCTAGATACTCAGCTCTATTGCTGGTGATGTCGTCCATATTCAGCTTTCCTACAAGCTCATCGATTATCTTCCCGTCTCTCTTTATCACTACGCCGTAACCACCTAGGTTTTCGGGATTCTTTCTACAGGAAGCGTCGAACTCCATTATCAACATATTTTATCCTCATTTCTTTTTGGAAAAGTACCATTTGTAGAGAAGAGCCATATCTCTTGGAAACAAAGCGACGCGGTCTCCGTCTTGAACTTCCCTTTCAAGAGCGGAATAATCTCTGTTCAAGAATATGTGGCTGACTTCATCTTGCTTTATATTTAACCGAGACAGAATGTCTGATATCTTGTTTATTCCATCTGCATCTAATTGCGAAGTTCCTATACTTTTGGTCTTTGTATCTATCTCATCTGCTCTTTCTTTGAGTTCGCCGTACAGCACAACTTTTATTGTCATTTCCAAATCAACTCTTATCTATCCTCCACCCACTGGAGGGAATACTGAGAGTTTATCTCCATCTTCTAATTGAGTTTCTAGTCCCTGGAGATAAGATATGTTCCTACCGTCTTTTATTACGGTTATACTCTCGCTAAGTTCTTTCTTTTCTCTACTTTTGAAAATCTTTTCTTCGAGAGAAGGATATCTACTTTCCAGCTTGACCAGTGCTTCTTTAACATCTTCGGCTGAAACTTCGACCTCGTCTTCTCCAGCTCGTTCAGCCAGGTTCGCAAACAACTTGATCTTGATAGACATGATGATAAAAAGATGGAAGAAGGTTTTTTATTCTTTCTCGAAGACCCTGTCGAGTTCTTCATCCGAGACATCGAACACTACGTTGTGCGGCGGTAATTCCTCTTTCTCCATGAACTCAGGCATCCTATCGTCTTCTTTGGAGAAACCTGCTTTCTCGTTGAATTCCCTCTCCATCTTTAGAATATCCATTCCCATCTCCATGACTTCATCAATGGAATAATCGGTTCCCAAGACTCCATTGACCGTCTCTATCATACCTTCCATGCCCTCGTCTATATCCATAGTTGCGAATGCTATGAATAGACAGTAGCCTGCAGAATCGATCATCGCTGTTGCCTGCTGTAGGGATCTAGAAAGATCAGCCTTTTTGTTGTCCATCGGATCTTCTTCACCACCGACTCCTAGTATCTCAGGAGCTATCGCGTAACCGGCAGTATGATCGGCACCCATAGGTGAAGTTGCGTAAGTAACTCCTATACCTTTGATAGATCTAGGATCGTAGGCGGGCATACTTTGACCTTTTATCGTCGGTATTCTATTGACACCAAAAGCCTCTCCGGTGAATTCTGCACCGTTGGCAAGTATCCTACCTAGCGGAGTTTTTTCGTAAACTTCATCCATCAGTTCTAAAGCCTTCTCTCCGTCGCCAAAGTCTAGAAGACCACCTTCCATCGCCACAGCGATAGTGTTCCCGGCTTCTATAGTGTCCAAACCAAGATCGTTGCAGGCTCGGTTCAATTCTCCTATGGTGTCTAGATCGTAGATGCCGCAGTTAGGTCCCAAGGCCCAAACGGACTCGTATTCTAGAACTCCTACAGGATCTTCACCACCTTCTTTAGTCCATATCTCAGAACACTGGATTATACAACTTGGACTGCATTTGTGTGGTTTAACTCCACCTCTTTCTTCAATAAGTTCTGCTTTCCTCTCACCCGAGACTTCTGCCGATCTATCATCGCTTCCATCAGAGAAATTTCGCTGTGGTAACGCTCCACTCTCGTTTATTATGTTGACAAGTACTGAAGTACCGTATGAATTCAGAGCACCGTCCTTTTTGGTGATATCATGTTCCATAAGAGCATTTGCCAACTTCTTTCTACCCTTATCGAACGTTTCTTTATCTTTGATCTCCTTTTTGTTTTCATCCGGTGTTTCGGCGACGATGAATTTTAGACCTCTAGATGCCATCACGGCTCCGAGGCCACCTCTGCCCGAATATCTGGTCGATCTACCTTCCGGGTCAGTGTAAGATATACCGGCGTTCGATGCGTTCAGTTCAGCAGCTATACCTGCACCTGCAATCTCGATATCTTCTTCAAATTCTTCATGCAGTTCTTCGTAGGCGTCGTAGAGTCCTTTTCCTACCCACTTATCGGCTTCAATCAGTTCTTCTTCTCCTTTTCCAAGTTTTAGAAGATAATATTTCCCCTTCTCGGGTTTACCTTCAACTATTATCGCTTTGATACCTTTTCTCGCTATGGTCCTTGCGAATGGAGTACCAGCATTAGATTCTTTTATTCCTCCTGTGAGAGGTGACTTACCTCCTGCTGATAATCTACCGGAGTTGGGTGATCCAGTACCTGTTACAATCCCTGGTGCGATGACGAGTTTGTTGTTAGGTCCGAGTGGATGTGCATTGGGTGGGACTTCCTCCGATACTATCTTAGAGGTAAGACTTCTTCCTCCCAATTCCTCGTACTCTTTCGGAACTTCTTCGGTTTTAATCTCCAGGTTTTCCATATCGACGCGCAGTATTTTTTCGGCTATTTTACCACCCATCTAGGTTATGATATCGATTAGGTAAATATCTTTTGGAGTTAGGAAAGAGGGTTTTTTATTTATAAATAATATTATTCTTGAATAAAAATGAAGGTGGATTTGAGGGGAAAGCTATGCTGATGTATTATCAAATCAAGATTGCTTGTTTATTCTATCACTATACTTCTCTGTAAAAGATACGATATCAAAGATCGTATTCGTCCACCATCCCCTTAAGACTATCTGCAAGACCGGAAAGCTGCTGTGCAGAAGCCGATAGCTCTTCTACCGAAGCGTTCTGTTCTTCCGCAGAAGCAGCGACGGATTCAGCTTCATTTGAATTCTCGTCGGCTATCTTCGTGACAGATTTCACCCTTTCAGCCGACTGCTGGAGTTGATCAGATACTTCGTCTACGGCGCCAGATATCTGCTGTATAGAATTCGATACTGAATCTGTTGCCTCTCTTATCTGTTCCAAAGCATCAAGATTTTCCTGAGTAACTGAATCCACGTTTTCAGCTTTCTCGCTGACATCTTTAACGCTTTTGACTACCTCCGAGGCATTCTCCTGCGTACTTTCTATTATATCCTTGATATTTTCCGTTTCAACCTGCGTTTCCTCAGCGAGTTCTCTAACGGAGTCGGCTACGACCGCGAATCCTTGGCCGTGTTCTCCTGCCCTCGCCGCTTCGATAGAAGCGTTGAGCGCTAGAAGGTTTGTTTGCTCAGCGATGTTCGAGATGGTATCTATGACTTCTCCAATCTGGTCCGACTGCTCGTCCAAACGGTGAACCTTTTCCGCTGTTATATCCAGTATCTCTTTCAGTTCCTTAACCTCTTCAGAAGCTTTTTCCGCACTTTTTTGTCCCTCATCTGTCTGAGCAGCCACCTCTTCAGCAGATGCGGCTATATCCTCCGTTGAGGCTGATGTTTCCTCCATACTAGCGGCGCTGCCCTCGATGGAGTTCGCCAAATTCTCAGCCATGTGAGACTGTTCGGAGGTGCCTTCAGATATCTTCTGTACGGACAATGTCACGTTTTCAGAAGTCGAACTCAACTCTTCAGAAGAGGCCGCGACTGTTTCCGACGCATCTTTGAGTTCATTTACCGCTCGTTTCAACTCTCTGATGTTTTCCCTCGTGTTCTCCATGCTCTCATTTACAGCTTCGCCTATAGCAAGATATTCTCCCTTCAATTCTTCTGTCTCGACTTCCTTATCGAGCTCACCTCTAGCAAGAGCTTCCATTACGCTCTTTATCTGTCTGATAGAGTTAGTTATTGCTTCTAAAGTCTCATTCACGGAACGGCCCATCTCTTCATAATCACCTGAAAGTTTATCGATATCGATGTTGACATCTAACTCCCCTTCGGATAGATCCTGCATCACCTGATTTATTTGACCTATCGAGTCTTCAACTGCACTGACACTTCGATTCACCGATCTCGCCATTTCCTTGTATCTACCCTTCATCTCGCTATCGTCGATCTCCGCATCTAATTCTCCAGCGGCGAGTAAATTCATGACCCTTTTTATCTCATCCATCGACATTCTGACTTTATCCATGCTTTCGTTCACCGATTCGGCCATCTCCCTGTAATTACCTTCCAGCTCTTCAGCGTCTATGTTCGTGTCTAATTCTCCCTCAGCAAGATTAGTCATCATCCTTCTTATCTGGTCTATGGAGTTCTGTACTGCTTCGATGCTTTTGTTCACCGATTCACCCATCTCTTTATAATCGCCTTCCAAAACTTCCGTATTCATACGGGAATTCAGGTTTCCGCGTTCAAGCTTTCTCATGAAAGTCTTCATCTCTTTGAGAGAGTTTTCAACCTCATCTATACTTTTATTGATGGTTTTTGCCATTGTTGCATAGTCGCCTTTGAGTTCTTCTGTTGGGACTCTTGCGTTCGTGTTGCCTTTTGAAAGAGAATACAATGTTTCTTGTATGTTGTTCATATTGTTTGAGAAGTCGGATTTCATTTTTCTGAAAGCTGTCACAAGGTCACCCACTTCATCATTTGTTTTCTTAACAGTGATTTTTTCTTTGAAATTACCTTCTGCTACTTTTTTTGAGTCTTTTCGCAGCTCGTTGAGTGGACCTACCATATACTTTTTTACATAATAGGTAACAGCTATGGCGACAAATGCATTGCCCGGTACCATAATAGCTAACCTTACTATCTGGCCATAATGGCCAAGAACATTACCTATATAGTAGTAAGATCCAGCGATTATAAAGATCGCAGCCACCATCTTGAATATCAGGCTTTTTCTATATATTAGATACCAGATAAGTATAAAACCCAGCATCAAAACTATAGACGCCATTAAAGCGCGCGGTTCCAGTTGCATAGTAACCACGGTAAAATCCTATCAGTCAATATTTAAAACTTTGTTTTTTTTGGAGTTGTTTATCAAAAATAGGAAGGTTTTTGATGGGTTTAGGATTAACCGTGTTATTCTTCCTGACGTCACTTGAACAGGTATACGAAGAAAATAGCACTCTAAAATATATATAGCATCGAATCCATGTATTGTAATGATGCTCCCTGAGAAAGCGGTATTGGCATATGATTTCTCCAAAAGCATGAAGAAGCTATTGGAACGCCTACCCGACCTTAAAAGAGTAGGAGTAGATGAATTGTTTTTACTCCACGTCTCGGATATCACTAGGAGTGGTTTTCACGGTCAGCTAAGCAAGGACAAGAGCAAAGAGAAGTTGGACGGAGTGAAAGAAAAGCTCCAGCAGATGGGGTTCAGCTCCGTGGAGAAAGACGTGCTTTTCGGTTTCCCCTCAGAAGAGATATCCTCCTATGCGGAAAGGAAAGATGCCATGATCCTGATCGGCTCTCATGGACGTGGATTGATAAAGAACGTGTTTTTGGGAGGAACAGCGTATGATATAATAAGGAAAGCGAAGACACCGGTCTTCGTAGAAAAGGTGAAGAGCGACTCTATACCTGATAAGATATGTGAAAAAGTGCTCATACCTACAGATTTTTCTGAAGATTCGAGGAAGATGTTGGATATCTTGGAGGAATCTGATATTCCTATGAAGGAAATCTTACTCCTCTCGGTTATCGAGGAGAGCGAATCAAGAGATGAATTGGAGAGTAAAAGGAGCGGGTTGGAGAGTAAGTTGGAGAAAGTCAAAGATAGATTTGAAGAGAGTTCATTATCGGATGATATAGAATATAGGGTAGAGGAAGGAGCCGCTTCAAGAGTGATATCTTCGATCGCTGAGTCCGAGGACGTGACACTAATCTGCATGCCGAAGCTCGGAGGAGGCGGTCTAAGGGAAGTAATTATAGGCTCGACTGCAAAAGAAGTCACACGCTTGTCTCCTGTCCCTGTTCTGCTGTTTCCAAGGGAGTGGTTATGATTATCCTCTGTTAGGAGGCCTTGAATAACCCATCTCCTTGAGTTTTATCAGAGATCTTATAGTCTTCTTAGCGGTCATCACTATCCGTTTACCTCCTCTCTTTTCGTAGTAAGTGCTCCTGTCCGATCCATCATCGCTGGCTTCTTCGCTCCTCTTGTAGAACTTGATGTTGCTGTGAAGATCTCTCAACTGTAGATTCAGGTCGAGGAGCTGCTCCACGAGGTCGGGATCGAAATGTTCTGAATAACGAGTGTTCAGTAATCTCCAGAGATCCTCAGCCTTTTCCAGGAAGTAGTCCTCGTACTCTTCTTCTATGAACTCATCATCTATCTGGTCTAACATCTCCTCAGGTTCTATATCCAAAAGCTCGCTAAAACGTTCGTCCTTCTGTTTTCTGATAAAGTCTTCTATATTTTCTGGAGAGGTTTGGTCCAAGTCAGGTTCGAATGTGAACAGATTTCTAAGCAAGTCGTCTCTCAGCGAATGTATCGTTCTTCCGAGGGTGTACTCGATCTCATCTCTCACGAGGTTCCATCTTTTTCTTTTAGATTTCAGCAGAAGTTGATCTATGATCACTATCGTTAGAAATGCACCTAGAAGTTCTATGGTTATATCTATCTCGAAGTCTGCGTGATATCTCCACAAGATGCCTCCTGCGACTATAGCGAAGGCTATTATAACATACAGCCCGATAGGTCTATTTTTTAACCTGAAGATCTTCTTCAAATTTGATACCCTCCAAATCTCGAGTTTATCATACTCGGGAAATGAATGATCATCCGTTCTCTAGTTTGTCCGCCTTCAAGAATCGGTTTCTTTCCTTGTAGGAAGAAACGATCATCATCGAAGTCGGGTCTTCAACGCCCTCTATATCGCTCAGTTCGATCGTGAGGAACCTCTTCATGTGGTCGTAATCGTCGAAATGTGCTTTTAACATCATGTCGACGTTACCTGTCAAAAGAAGTACGTCCTCCACAAAATCGTACTGGGAGAGCTTGTTTCCTATCTGGTCAGATTTTTCAGTCTCTATCGTGAGAGATATCAGGGATCTTACAGCTTTTTTTCTTATCTCTTCAAAAGATTTTGTTTCCGCACTCATCTTGTTATTAAAGGTTTAATAAGACTATAAAAAATTTTCTAGAGAGCGGTTCGAGATTGGTATAAAGGGATAGATCAACGATCGGTAGTGATGGGGTAAGTTCGTCTTATTATTGTGAAGATGGTTAGTGAAGTAGAAAAAAGGTGGTCAAGTTCTTCAATCGTCTAGGAGGAGATTTTCGAGCTCTTCGAGGTCGGCCTCTATTTCGTCTTTCTCCTCTTCTTCATCTTGGAGTTCCTTAGCATTTTCGATTATCTTCTTAGCTGTCTTGGTACCTATCTGCTCGATACCCGCGAGTTTAGACAGTCCTTTCTCCACTATGTCATCCGGAGTCTGTAAACCATTTTCGTAGAGTTTTAAGGCTCTTTTTTTGCCTACACCGGGTATACGCGTGAGTTTTTCGACGGACCGCTTTTTATCGAGGGTTTCTTTTTTGACCTCTTCATCTTCTCCGACGATCTCATAGAGGTCTTTTATCATCTTCTCGAAGTCTTCATCAGATATCTGTACTTCTTCCTGTGCTTCAAATTCGCTCACCTCTTCTTCTCCCGTGGCGATCCTCTTCAAGTCTTTCAGCTTGTTTTGTAGCTTGCTGTTCCCTGTAGATTTTGATCTGCTTGGTAACGGTTTTTTTAGAGCTTCAGGTAATCTGAGACCGTAATCTGAGACCTGAACATGCTCTACAAAAGATTCGAAGAGTATCAGGAAGACCGCGTAAGTGAGGATGTTAGATAATTCTAATGGGATCAGGCTGATGTAGATGCCTAGTGAAGCTAAAGGTATGAGATAGAAAGGGAGGAGTAAGTAGGAATCTGACTGATTGAATCGTAGAGATCTGTCCGTCTTCACGTAAACTTTCAGTCTGAGTATTGTGAAAAGGCCTAGGAATACGAGTACGGAAGCGAAGAAGCTCACCAGGGCTTCTCCGAGGAAGAATCCGACAGGAGTGAAATAGAACATGAAGGTCGAGGGAGCGAGGATAGAGAGGAAAGAAACGGAAAGTGCGAATTCAGCGAAGACGAAGATCGAGAGGAAAGTAGCTGTAGAGTAAACTACCCAGTGTTTCCAATGGTTCTTTGCTTGGGAGAATCCTTCACCCGCCACTTATCTCACCTCCGGTGTCTTTGACCGTCTTGTACACTATCGCTCCCGTGGCTAGAATTAAGAAAGGCAAGAGGTATCGGGTCATCGGTCTTCCTGTCGTTACTCCGTGAAAGTTGATCTCTGATAGTGAGGTTCCGCCTGCATGGTCTCTTGCTCTTATGATTAGCCTGTCGTAGTTTATTCCACTGAACTGGAATTCTAGAGTTAAATTACATCTCTGGTCGACTGTCTCTCTTT
>Ga0207421_10000802_pt1 | contig 40575 bp, 37 predicted proteins | sample SodLakKL_010_SED_4_FD_187542 | JGI IMG/M metagenome (GOLD analysis project Ga0207421, IMG submission 187542) | Alkaline sediment microbial communities from Lake Tanatar, Kulunda Steppe, Russia - 8KL_010_SED (SPAdes) (version 2) | ecosystem: Environmental > Aquatic > Non-marine Saline and...
ACATAAAATTGGCTCCCCAGGCAGGATTCGAACCTGCAACCTACCGGTTAACAGCCGGTCGCTCTGCCGTTGAGCTACTGAGGAACCTTATCGGCATTTGTATTATACTGAATAGAGACAAACCCGTCAAGGGCTTGTCTCAAATATTTGCTCCTTTTTAGTTTATTCAAGGTAGTCGCGCAGGCGCTTGCTGCGCATGGGATGGCGCAGTTTGCGAAGCGCTTTAGCTTCTATCTGGCGGATCCTTTCCCTGGTCACTCCAAAGTACTGTCCAACTTCTTCAAGCGTTCTTGAGCGTCCATCATCTAAGCCAAAACGCAGTCGCAGCACTTTTTCTTCCCGCGCAGAAAGGGTATCCAACACGTCCTCAAGCTGCTCTTTGAGCAGTTCGAAGGCGGCGGCATCTGCCGGAGCTTGTGCTTCGTGGTCTTCAATAAAATCGCCGAGATGACTGTCATCTTCTTCACCAATGGGCGTTTCGAGTGAAACCGGTTCCTGGGCTATTTTCAAGATTTCCCTGACTCGCTCTTCAGTGATATTCATCTCCTCAGCAATTTCTTCCGGCAAGGGCTCTCTGCCCAGATCCTGGACCAGCTGCCTGGAAATACGGATCAATTTGTTGATGGTTTCAACCATGTGGACCGGGATGCGGATTGTCCGGGCCTGATCGGCTATAGCCCTGGTTATGGCCTGCCTGATCCACCAGGTAGCGTAAGTGCTGAATTTATAGCCTTTACGATAATCAAATTTTTCTACAGCCTTAATCAAGCCAAGGTTGCCCTCCTGGATCAGGTCCAGGAACAGCATTCCCCGTCCCACATATTTTTTCGCTATGCTGACTACAAGGCGGAGGTTAGCCTCGGCAAGACGCCTTTTGGCGTTCTCATCGTTTTGCTCAATAGCCTTGGCCAGCTCAACCTCCTCTTCCGAAGTGAGCAGAGGAATTTTGCCAATCTCCTTCAAGTACATCCGAACCGGATCATTTACCGTGACTCCCTCCGGCACCGCTAAAAGATTGCTTGCTTCCTCTTTTACCTCTTCATCCGTATGGGCAGGTTTAGCATCTTCCTTAACGTCGGCTGTGGTATCATCAGTTATTTCTATCCCGTGCTGGGCCAGTTTATCGTAAAAGTTGTCGAGTGCATCCACTGAAAGATCATACGGCTGAAGGGTCTCAATGATCTCTTTATAACTAATTGAGCCTTTATTTTTACCGCGCTCGATTAATTCCTGCTGCGCGTCTTCCAGGGAAATTGTTTTTTCTATATCTTTAGCCATTGATATCCCCTCCTTATTCCATCCGGCAAGGGTTAATTTCTTTTCTTTTCAACAAGTGCTGATGTTCTTTCAGCAGTTCCTCTAACTGCTCTTCAGAACCCTGCTGCTCCAGTTCTTTTAGTTTTTTCTGCAATTCTATTTGTTTCCGTTTTGCCCAAATCGTGTACAACTTGTTGATACAATCTTCTGTCATACGCTTCGCGGTTTGGGGTAACAAATCCTGCAAAGCAGGATCGGTTACAGCCTCGGTTATTAAATTAATTGTCTGCGGATCTTCAAAATGATCTAATATCCTGTCTACAGAGGCCATTTTTTCATCTTTTGTTTGTTCAAATATTAAGGTAAAAATATTCCTGACCCGTTCATCTTCAATAAAATCCAATTGTAATTGATTTCGACCTTGTTTTGCTATTTCCTTGCTCTGAAGCATTAAAGATATCAATATTTTTTCGGCAGGTTTGATATTAATATGTTGTTTCTTCTCCGGCACTTCCTGTTTTCCTGCCTGCATGGACCGGTTTCCCCTGTAACGGCGTTTTTTCAGTTCGCTGCGCAGTGCATCTTCATCAACACCGAGTTCTTCAGCAGCTTTTTTTAAATAGTAATTTTGTTCAATCTGATTACCAGCCGTGACCAATATCTCCAGTAGTTCTTCTGTGTATTCGCGACGGCCTCGGTCTGAGGACAGATCGTACCTTTTCTTTAACTGCCTCAGCCGGTATTCCATCAGGGGGCAGGCATTGCGGGTGATCTCCAGAAATTTATCCGCTCCCTGTTCCCGGATAAAATCGTCAGGATCACTTCCTTCCGGCATCTCGGCTACCTGAACCAGGCATCCGGTGGATTGCAGAATGCTCAATCCTCTCCAGGTTGCAGCCTCGCCGGCACTATCTGAATCATAGGCCGTAACTACTGTATCAGCCTGGGATCTGAGGCTGCGGGCCTGGCTGGTCGTTAATGATGTGCCAAGAGAAGCAACTGCATTCTTTATCCCGGCCTGATAAGCTGTAACCACATCGGTGTAACCTTCCATCATAATGGCCAGCTTCTCCCGCCTGATCCATTCCCGGGCCAGGTTCATCCCGTACAGGATTGACCCTTTGTCAAAAACCGGCGTTTCCGGCGAATTTAGATACTTCGGACCCTGTTTTTCTTCACCGTTCAAAAGCCTGCCTCCAAAACCGGCCACTTTCCCGCTGATGTCAAGGATCGGAAAAACGATCCTGTTTCGAAACCGATCATAAAAACCTTTCTGCCGACCCGGCGATGCAAGGCCGGCTTTTACCAGCAGCTCGGCACTAAATCCTTTCTTTTGGGCAAAGCTGAAAAAGCCGGTCCAACCCACCGGTGCATAACCGATCATGAATTGCTCTATTGTTTTTTGTTCTATTCCCCTCCGATACAAATAGTCAAGAGCCTTTTTACCGGCACCGGTGTTGTTTAAGCAATAAACATAATATTTAGCAGCCAGCTGGTTGAGCTGATATATTTTAGCTTTCAAATCGTCTTCGGCCGGTGCTGATTTTTTCTGTTCCGGGATTTTTACCCCGGCTCGCCCGGCCAAAAATCGGGCCGCTTCCGGGAATGTCAAGTTGTCAATCTGCATGATAAAGCTAAAAACATTACCGGAAGCCCCACAGCCAAAGCAGTGAAAAAGCTGTTTCTCGGGCGAAACTGTAAGAGACGGGGTTTTTTCACTATGAAAGGGGCAGAGGCCGATCATGTTTTTCCCTCTCCTTTCAAGGCTCAGATATTCCCCTACCACTTCTACCAGGTCAGTGTGCTGCCTGATTTCCTCGATAACATTTTCCGGTATGCCCCGGCTCATAAAAACACCTGCCGTCTGATCTTAGCTTCAAATTCACAATCCAGTCCCTAAAGCTGCAGTTAATCCAGGATATCAAGATAACAAAAACCCCATCTCGAAAACAGAGACGAGGTAAACCCGATCGACTTATTTATTCAGGTTAAAACTAATGCCTATTAAGAGTTATTTCCTTTCTTTCAACTCCAGGTATATTTTTAAATCCTGACCGTATTTAAACATGAGTGCTTCTGGTGATCATTTGTTTTCTTATTGGAGACAAATTAGAACCCGGCCCGGTTTCATTCAGGTATATTCTATTCGACAGTTATGTTTGAATTCCTGCCTTCATTTTTTGTTTGAAACCAACCCAAACGGAAACATAAATGAACCATCTTTTCACGTGGTAAAGCCACGCTCACAACGGGCTTTCAAAGCCAGGCTAAAAAACATGCAGGGCACACTACAACAGCCCCGGTGCACCACCAGGCACCCGGGGCTGTTAAGTCCTGAATTTATAGGGTGGCTTATTCTTCTTCACCCTCGGATGATGAGCCGCCTTCTTTAAGGTTTTTAACAGCTTCGGCTACCACCTGATCAAACTTGTCAATTTCTTCACCGGCCAGTTCGGCAAAGGAAATTCTTTCCCGTTCCAGGCCGATTGATTCCATCAAATCAGCAGCATGGTTAACTCGTTTTTCCGCCCACTGGCTGATTTCTTTATACTGGCACTTAAATTTATCGCTTTCGCTGCAGCCGACCACAACCACACCGTCAGCGCCCTCTTCGATCGCCTTAAGCAGGTGGAGGGAATCAACTTTACCCACACATGGATAACGGACTACCACGGTGTTTTTATGCTCCTTGTTTACAAATTCCGGCAGGGCAAAGGCTCCGTAAGCACAGGTTATAGCCAGCATGGCCGGCTCTCCATTGCGGTTGTCAGTCAGTTCTTTCACGGCCGGTTCTATAGCATCGGCTGCTTCGTCCACATAAGAGGAGCGGAATTTGATGGCATAGACCGGGCAGATCCCCATGCACAGGCCACAGGCCTGGCAGTGTTCATTGCGGATGGTAACCGTGCCTTCTTCGTTGATGACAGGGACATCATAAGGGCAGATCCGGACGCAGGTCAGGCAGTTAACGCAAAGTTCATCAATTCGCTGAGCCCCTGCGGCACAGGTCAGACAGCGGCGGGCTTCACAAACTGCTGTTTCAGGATCATAGCCCAGTTCCGCCTGATTGAAGTGGCGCACCCGTTCTTCCGGAGTCATCATCGGGATGGGATTACGCTCTACCTGATCGATTTCTTCGGCCACCTGGGAGTCCAGTTTTTCGAGTTCAGTCACCTCTTCCAGGGCAGCACTGTCAAAAGGTACTCCCTGCAGATAACTGGCAATCGCTTTTGCGGCCACCCGGCCGTTGCCCATGGACTGTACGGCAGTACTGGGACCGACAACCATTTCTCCACAGGCGAAAACTCCGGGACGGCTGGTAGCCATAGTCCGGTTATTAAAAACGATCCGGCCGCGTTCATCAACGTCAACTTCGCCGCGGACAGGCCCGGCATCGCCGCCCTGGCCGATAGCGAAGATCACTATATCTCCTTCAAGAAGATTTTTATTTTCCTTGTTAAAGTCCGGACTAAAACGCCCCTGCTCATCAAACACGCAGGTGCACTCAACCAGCTGGAGCCCTTTGATCTTGCCATTTTCCCTGACAATTTCGTCCGGACCCCAGGAAGGGTTCATTTCGACTCCTTCTTCCTGGGCTTCTTCAATTTCCCAGCTGAAAGCGGGCATTTCTTCATCGCACTCCAGGCAGGCCAGCTTGACTTTGCCCGCGCCCGCCCGCAAAGCCGAACGGGATACGTCCATGGCCACATTTCCGCCTCCGATTACGATCACGGTTGGGCTTCCTTCAAATTTAAAACCTTCCCGCTTGACCTTCTTCAAGAAAGGCAGAGCATATAATATACCTTCTCCTTCGGTACCGGGCAAATTCAGGCCCCTGCTTACCGGCAACCCCATAGCCAGCAGAATAGACTGGTAACCTTCTTTTTCCAGCTGCTCTATGGTTATATCTTTACCCAGTTCAACTCCGGACTTAAACTTAACCCCCTGTTCGGCGATTTCATCGATATCCTGATCTACCACTTCATCAGGCAGCCGGTAAAGGGGGATATAGTGGCGGACGGCGCCTCCAGGCATGTTATCATTGTCAAATACTGTTACATTTGCTCCCATCCGGGCCAGATCATAAGCGGCGGTGAGGCCGGAAGGGCCGGCTCCGATTACTGCCACCTTCCCTTCGATTTTTGGCCCTTCAGCCAGGGGCTGTGCTTTCGCATTGCCGTATTCAATGGCAAACCGTTTTAACCCCCTGATTGAAGGCGGCTTGTCGACATCATTGCGGCGGCATTCATCTTCACAGTGATGGGCGCAGATAGTGCCGCAAACAAACGGTAAAGGGTTTGTTTCTTTGATTATTGCCAGCGACCGATCAAAATCACCGGTGGCAATGGCCAGCAAGTAATCACGGACCCCCTGGTGCAGCGGGCAGGCTGATTGACAGGGCGGGTGAATATTTTCTAAAGCTAAATCCTGGTTTCCATGTTGAGTCAATTAGATCACTCCTTGCAACAATTTTAACTTATAAATTATTCGCCATAAAAAGTTATTCTCCTGTTTGCAGGTAAAGGCAATTTTATAAAAACAGCTTTAGTTATGATCTTTTTCAGAAATTACAGCCCTGGCTGCAGAAAGCCTGGCAATTGGCAGGCGATATGGAGAACAGCTCACGTAGTCAAGGCCGGCCGAGTTAAAGAAGTGAATCGAGGCCGGATCGCCGCCGTGTTCTCCGCATATGCCAAGTTTTAGATCAGGGCGGGTTTTCCGGCCTTTTTCAATGGCAGTTTCTACTAACCGGCCCACCCCCTCAACATCAATCTCGGCAAAGGGGTTGGCTTTCAGAACCTTTTGTTGAATATAGAAGGGTAAAAATTTACCTTCCGAGTCGTCCCTGCTGTAACCAAGGGTGGTCTGGGTCAAATCATTGGTCCCAAAGGAGAAAAACTCTGCCGCACTTGCCAGGTGGTCTGCCACCAGGCAGGCCCGGGGGAGCTCGATCATAGTCCCGACCAAGTAAGGAATCCTGGCTCCCTTCTCCTCAAACAGTTCTTCCACTGTTTCTTCTACCAGTTTTCTCATCCGTTTCATTTCTTCAAAATGCCCTACCAGGGGGATCATTACTTCAGGTTGCAGCTTCCCGGCATCGATCCCTGCATCGAGAAGTTCAAAAGCAGCGTAAAAAATTGCCCTGACCTGCATCTGGTATATTTCCGGGTATACCAAACCCAACCGGCAGCCGCGGTGCCCGAGCATGGGATTAAATTCTGAAAGAGACTGCACTTTCTGAAGCAGTTCTTCTTTTCTCCGGAGTTTTTCCGGATCACCGCCTTCCCGGCGCATTTTGTCAACCTCGAGAAGAAGTTCTTCCCGGTCTGGCAAAAATTCATGCAGGGGCGGGTCAAGCAGGCGGATGGTAACCGGTAAACCGGCCATTTCCCATAAGATTCCCTTAAAGTCCCCCTGCTGCATCGGTAACAGCTCTTCCAGGGCTTCTTTGCGTTTTTCCGAATCGGCTGACAAAATCATCTTCTGGACTGACGGAATCCTGTTGGCTGCCATGAACATATGCTCAGTCCGGCACAGGCCGATACCCTGCGCCCCCAGTTCCACCGAGCGGCGCGCGTCTTCAGGGGTGTCTGCATTGGCCCTTACCCTGAGGCGGCGAATTTCGTCCGCCCAGCCGAGCAGTTCATAAAATTGTTCGCTAAACTGGGGTTCAATCAGGGGCGCTTCACCGAGGATAACCTGGCCGGTAGTGCCGTCAATGGAAAGGATTTCTCCCTCGGAATACTGCTGGCCTCCAACATAAAAAATTCCCCTGGTCAGGTCGATCTTTAAATCTTCACAGCCGCTGACACAGGGTTTACCCATACCGCGGGCCACTACAGCGGCGTGGCTGGTCATGCCGCCCCGGCTGGTCAATACCCCCTGGGCGGCAATAATGCCGTGAATATCATCAGGAGTGGTCTCAGGGCGGACCAGAAGCACTCTTTCCCCCTCCTGAGCCATTTCGTGAGCCCGATCGGCATCAAAAACAACTTTTCCCGATGCCGCGCCCGGTGATGCAGGAAGCCCTTTGGCGATATAGTTCATTTTGGCCTCGGGATCGATCTGCCAGTGCAGGAGCTGTTCCAGCTGGGCCGGTTCCACTTTTTCAAGAGCCTGTTCTTTATCGATCAGGCCCTCTTCAACCATGTCCACAGCTATCCGCAGGGCTGCTTGGGCCGTTCGCTTACCGGTGCGGGTCTGAAGCATGTACAGCTTTCCTCTTTCAATCGTAAATTCGATGTCCTGCATATCCAGGTAGTGCCTTTCCAAATTCCGGCAGGTTTCAATAAACTGATCATACGCTTCCGGCAAATCTTCTTTCAGGCCTTCCAGGGGCTTGGGGTTACGGATCCCGGCTACAACATCTTCACCCTGGGCGTCAAGCAGGTATTCCCCGTATATTTTTGGCTCTCCCGTAGAAGGGTTGCGGGTGAAGGCAACCCCGGTTCCGCTGTCATTGCCGATGTTGCCAAAAACCATGGCCTGGACATTGACCGCTGTTCCGAGATCAGCAGGAATCTTATTGGCCTGGCGGTAAACTGTCGCCCGGGGAGTATTCCATGATTTAAAGACCGCCTCCACGGCCATAAAAAGCTGATCTTCGACGTCCAGGGGAAATTCCCGGCCAACTTCTTTTCTAACCAGATCCAGGAAATCAGCAACGATTTGTTCCAGGTCTTTTTCTTCCAGTTCAGCATCTGTGGCAACCTGTTTTTTTTGCCTGGCCTCCGTTAATATATTTTCAAAGTGATGGTGTTCAACCTCTAAAACCACATCGCCAAACATCTGCAGGAACCGGCGGTAACAATCAAGGGCAAAATGGCGATCCCCGGATTCTTTGGCCAGATGTTCGACCGTTTCGGGGTTCAAACCGAGATTTAAGATGGTATCCATCATCCCGGGCATGGAAACAACCGCTCCGGAACGAACAGACAGCAGGAGCGGGTTTTCACCTCCAAATTCGCGCCCGGTTTTCTTTTCCAGTTTTTTTAAATTATCCAGTATCACTTCTTTCAATTCCGGCCAGAGTTTCTCACCGCTGCTTAAATAGCGGTTGCAGGCCTCGGTCGTAACCGTAAATCCCGGGGGAACAGGAAGGCCTATTCCGGCCATTTCAGCCAGGTTGGCCCCTTTCCCGCCCAGCAAGCCTTTCATTGATCGGTCTCCTTCTTCGAAGGTGTAAACATACTGCCCGGTCATCAACTTTCGCCTCCTCTTTCTTCGAGCATCCGGATAATCCGATTAGCCACCTCTTCCACAGCTTTATCGGATACCTCAAAAATAGTACAGCCAATTTTTTTCATGAGCCTTCGGGCATAAACAAGTTCTTCCTCGATCCTTCCTACGGCCCCATAATCAGCGTGTTCATCAAGGCCCAGCGCCTTGAGGCGCTCCTTCCTGATTTGTTGAAGGTGGTGGGGGGTTATGATCAAACCCATAATTTTCTGCGGCGGGAACCAGAACAATTCTTCAGGTGGTTCCACCTCAGGAACCAACGGCAGGTTGGCCACCTTGATTCCCTGGTGAGCAAGGTACATGCTGAGGGGCGTTTTTGAAGTGCGGGAAACGCCGATCAGGACTACATCAGCTTCCAGGAGGCCGCGAGGGTCTTTGCCGTCATCATGTTTTACGGCGAATTCGATCGCCGCCACCCGGCGAAAATATTCCTCATCAAGCTGCCGAAGCCGGCCGGCTTCAAAGTGCGGTTCTTTACAGGTAGCGCGGGCAAAAGCGCCCATCAGCGAGCCGAGGATATCGGCGGTGAGGACAGAGTGTTTGGTGGCTTCTTCAGCAATCATCTGCCGCAGGTCGGGGATCACAATCGTATAGGCAATGATAGCATTGCAGGTTTTTGCTTCCTTAAAAACTTTTTCAATCTGTTCCCTCGTTTCAACAAAAGGAACCCGGCGCATTTCAATCTCGCCGGAATCAAACTGGCTGGCCACAGCTTTTACCACAAATTCAGCCGTCTCGCCGACAGAATCTGATACTATATATACTACCGGTTTTTCCCCGGAATATTCCATTCATAAACCCCTCTTCTGGACCTTAAACAGGACTATCGCCGGAATAAAAACAGGTCCGCCATTTTTGGGTTAAGTATACGGGAGCCTCAGTGATTATCACCCCTGAACACGAAAACCCGGCTCCCGAATACCAAACAGGTACAATTATTTTCTTATTGTATCTTAATATACTATACAGATCAGTCCTGTTCCTGCTTAAAACCCGGTTATTTTAAGGAGCTTGCATTTTTGAAAAGTCAGCCAGCCGTTTAAACAATTTTGTTACCCCGGACAGAAGGTTTAAGCGGTTGGAGCGCAACTTTTCATTATCAACCCTGACCATCACATGATCAAAAAAACTGTCAATCGGTTTTTTCAAATCTCTCAAGACTGTCAGTTTATCAACAGGACCGGTAGCACCGTTAAATTTGGTTTCGGCTTCCCGCCACTGCTGATACAGTTCTTTTTCCGCCGCTTCTTCGAATAAGGAGGGATCCGGCTCGCTGCCCGGTGCATTCCTGGCCAGGTTGGCAACCCGGTTGTAAGCTGCAATTACATCATTCAAAAGCGGCCCTTGCTGCTGCTGATCCAGTACCGCAGCCCTGTTGAATAACTCAGTGACAGTATTAAGAGGCACTGTCAGGACAGCCTCGATAACATCATTAGCTATACCCCGTTCCTGGAAAGCAAAGCGGATCCTCTGGAACAGAAAATCCTGCAGGTTTTGTTTAACCTGCTGCTTTTTTTCAGAATCTAATTCGAGTGCACCGGAAAGGACGTCGAGGGCGTGGCCAATATAACTGTTTAGCGCTAAATCCAGTTCCAGGTTTAAGAGGATATTGACCGCTCCCTGGGCCTGCCTGCGCAGCCCATATGGATCCTGGGAACCGGTGGGCTGAATCCCGATCGCAAAACATCCGGCCAGGGTATCAAGCCGATCAGCCAGGGAAACAAGGGCTGATTCGGTATAAGAGGGAAGCTCATCTCCCGGGTAACGGGGGAGATAGTGTTCGTATATCCCCACAGCCACCTCTTCCGGTTCACCGCTGAGCCTGGCGTATTCTCGGCCCATCACCCCCTGGAGTTCAGTAAACTCCTTGACCATGCTGGTAACCAGGTCGGCCTTGCAAAGGTGGGCAATACGCTGCGTTTTTTCAATCCTTTCCGCCGGTAAATTAAGCTCGTCTCCCAGCTTGCCGGCCAGGTCGACCAGGCGGGCCCTTTTTTGGTCCAGATTACCCAGTGACTCCAGGAAAATCACGCTTTTCAACTGTTCCACGTAATTTTCCAGCGGTTCTTTGCGATCTTCGTTAAAGAAGAACCGCCCGTCGGCAAGGCGGGCCTGTAGGACCTTGGCATAGCCTTTTCGGATATTAGGATTAAACCGGTTATTGCTGATCCCGATAAAATAAGGGAGCAGCCGTCCGCTCTCTTTCTCAACAATTGGAAAATAACGTTGATGGTTCTGCATGGAAGTAATGGGCACTTCCTGAGGAAGGTCCAGGTAGGCTTCGTCAAACCAACCATCGACGGCAACAGGGTATTCGACCAGGTAAGTAACCTCTTCAAGGAGATCGTCGTCAACCAGGGCCACCCCGCCAATTTCTTCAGCTTTTTCCTTAAGCTGTTCCAGGATCATATCCCGGCGGCGGTTATGGTCCAGGACGATATAGTTTTCCTCCAGGCATTCAAAAAAGTTTTCCACATTGCTTATTTCAAATGGGCCCGGAGCCAGAAAACGATGACCGTAGGTTTTATTATCCGCTTTCAAGCCGGCAAACCTAAATCGGACCGGCTTATCGCCGTAAAGGGCCAGGAGCCAGCGGATCGGGCGTGCAAAGCGGACATCTTTGCTCTGCCAGTACATGGGTCTCGGGAAAGACAGTTTCTTTATTAACTGCGGCATCAGTTCCGGAAGAAGCTCTTCGGCCGGCCGGCCCGGGGTCTCTTTACGGGCCATCACGTACGGGGCATTTTTAATTACTTCTTCTTCCACCTGTTCCATGGTAATATCCTGGTTCTTAACAAACCCGTGCAGGGCCCTGGTTGGTTCGCCCTTTTCATCATAGGCCTTGTCCACGGGAGGACCCTTGATCTTTTCCACCAGGTCAGCCTGCTCAGAATCCAGATCTTTGATCAACACAACCAGGCGGCGGGGAGTGGCAAAAGTTTCAATTTTTCCGTACCCGAGCCTTTTTTCTTCCAGGAGGGAAGCGGCGCCCTGTTCCAGCTGTTCCATGGCCCCCGGCAAGAACCGGGACGGAATCTCCTCGCATCCGATCTCCATTAAAAAATCTCTGTTTACTGTCACTTAACTCCACCTCCAGCCATTAACGGGTATCCGGCAGCTTCACGCTGCTCCAGGTAACATTCGGCACAAAGCCTGGCCAGGGTCCGGACCCGGCCAATATAGGCGGCTCTTTCAGTAACGCTGATCGCCCCCCTGGCATCAAGGTTGTTGAAAGTATGCGAACACTTCAAAATATAATCATAAGCCGGGTAGACCAGGTTCAATTCCAGCAGCCGCTTGGCCTCGGTTTCGTACAACCCAAACAGCTTAAATAAAAGCTCCCGGTCAGCATAATCAAAACTGTAACTGGATTGCTCCCACTCCACTCTTTTATATACTTCGCCGTAGGTAATGTTCCCGGTCCAGATCAGATCAAAAACGTTATCGCGATCCTGCAGGTACATGGCGATCCTTTCCAGCCCGTAGGTCAGCTCTACCGGGACTTCTTCCACATCATAGCCGCCTACTTGCTGAAAATATGTAAACTGGGTAATTTCCATACCGTCCAGCCATACTTCCCAGCCCAGGCCCCAGGCCCCGAGGGTCGGGGCTTCCCAGTTGTCTTCTACAAAACGGATATCATGCTCCAACGGGTCAAGACCCAGGTAGGCCAGGCTGTCCAGGTACTGCTGTTGGATATCCGCCGGCGTGGGCTTAATTATGACCTGGTACTGCAGGTGCTGATAGAGGCGGTTCGGGTTTTCGCCGTACCGGCCGTCCGCAGGCCTCCTGGACGGTTCCACGTAAGCTACCGACCACGGCTCAGGCCCCAGCGATTTTAAAAAAGTTGCCGGGTTCATGGTTCCCGCCCCTTTTTCGACATCATAGGGCTGCCAGATCAGGCAACCGCGTGAGGCCCAGTAATCCTGGAATTTGATCATCAGTGTCTGTAAGTCCAAAAAAAATTCCTCCTTTACTTTGAGCATGCTTACAGCATATAAAAATCTCCCACCCTGTGGCTTTCAAAAGCCATAGGGACGGGAGATGTTCCCGCGGTTCCACCCTACTTGGCCGTGCTTCCATCAAGACACGACCCGCTTAATTGGGGATTGGCTCAGGAACGCCATTCACCGAATTTCCTGCCGGTCTCCCACCAACTCCGACTCGCTGCTAAAAAGGATTGATCCGGTTACTTCTTTCCATCTTTGCCAAATACCTATTTGATTATAAAGATACTAACAACTGGCCACATCATTGTCAAGTCATATTTGCCCTGCCAATTAATCATGAACAGCGCTGCATCCCGAATAATATATAATGACTAAAAAATGAACAGGCAGATTGTGAATAATCCGGATTAAAATAACCCGCCCAGGGTTTCAACGGCTTTATTAATGCTTTCGGTGCGTTTGCCTTCTGTCCAAAAGACAATTTCCGCACCTTTAACCATCGCCCCTTTCGCTTCGCAGGCGGACTTGATTTTACCAACAGCCTGGGTCCCGCCGCTCCACTTTACGGGAAGCTGCTTGGTTATAAAGCAGGCCGCTTCTTTGCCGCGCAGCGATGGCAGCTGATCCAGGTAGGCCCTCATGACCGGGTTGAGGTTAAATGCTTGAACCGGAGAGCCAAAGATCACAGCATCATACTGAACCGGATCAGGTATGGTCAAAAGTTCGAACTGCCCCGGTTGGGCGGGCGTTTTACCGTTAATAGTAATCTCTTCGATACTGGCCTGGTGTCCTTTTTCTGCAAGATTTTGCTGCAGCAGGCCGGCGACTTCCCTGGTGTGCCCGGTCTGTGAGTAAATTATTATTCCGACTTTCATTCCTGTTATCCCCCTTTATCCGGCGAGAGCCTTTGCTGCCGGCTCTTCAGCAGGTCTTTACCTATCAGCCGCTAAAATTACTCCTTTAACAGCCGCTTCGATTTTAATTCACCCAGATCAAGATGATACGCAAAAAAACTGTTATTCATCCGGGCCAGTTCTTCCTTTTGCCGGCCGCTCGGCCTGATCATGGCCACCTGCTGAAGCGGGGTTTCCAGCAAGCGCCGGGCCAGGGCAATCGTGCCGCTGTCCAGGTTGATATAATCAGCGGGACGGCACTCTAAGCATAACAGGCTGCCTTCCCTTGGACTAAAACCGCCGGTATCTGAGGAACCGCATCCCGCACAATAATGCAAGCCGGGACTGTATCCCAGGTAATGGGCAAATTTAAGCTCAAAAGCTCTTAAAACCAGCACCCGATCACAATTTTTGCCCAAAAGGCGCCATCCTTCGAGCAGTAACCGGTAAAGCTCCGGGGACGGTTCTTCTCCAGCGACAAGGCGGTCAGTCAGTTCGGCCAGGTAAAGGCCGTAAGGATAAAGCTCCGGGTCTTCCCTGAACCATAAAAATCGTTCCAGGGGAAACTGTCCCGTAACAATCGGCCATGTTTTGCCCCGGTGAAAAGTGTATTCACCGCGGGTAAAAAGGTCAATCCCGGCCGCCAGTTTGCTTTTCATTTTACGGGCGCCCCGGGCCACGGCTTCAAACTTCCCTCCTCCGCAGGTCAGCAGGGTGACCAGGCGGTCCGCTTCACCGAGGATCCGGGTCCGCAGCACAAGGCCTTCATCTTTAAATATTCGGCCGGCCATTTTTTCTCCCCAGTCCTTTTTAGTCGCTGTAACCCAGGCGGCGCAATTCCTCATCGCGATTGCGCCATTCTCGCTTCACTTTAACCCTCAGGTCAAGAAAAATATGCTGTCCGAACAGGGCCTCCAGTTCCTGCCTGGCCCTGGTTCCGGCCTCCTTTAGCATGGCCCCGCCTTTACCAACAATTATTCCTACCTGGGATTTCCTTTCCACGTATATTTCCGCCCAAATGTCAAGTAATTCGCCATCTTCCCTGGGCTTCATTTCTTCGATGACCACTGCTACGGAAAAGGGGATTTCCTGCCTGGTCAGGGTAATAAGCTTTTCCCGGATAATTTCCGCGGCAATAAAGCGTTCCGGTTGATCGGTAACCATATCCGGAGGATAGTATTGCGGCCCTTCCGGAAAATACGAAGCGGTGGTTTCCACCAAATACGCCAAATTATGACCTTGAAGGGCAGAAACGGAAAAATGCTCTGTGAAAGGACACAGCCTCTGATATAGATCCCTGTGGGTATCGAGCTTTTCCGGCGCTGCAAGGTCAGTTTTGTTCATGATTAAAAATACAGGGGTGACAGAATTTTGCAGGATCTCAGCTATGTAATGGTCTCCCCCGCCCGGTGGATAATGGGCTTCAACAATAAAGTAAATCAGATCCACCTCGTGGATTGTATTGCGAGCTTTTTGGACCATCGCCGAGCCAAGCTTATGCTTCGGTTTGTGCAGGCCGGGCGTATCTATAAAGATCAGTTGATCTTCAGGCCTGGTCAATACCGCCCTGATTTGATTCCTCGTGGTCTGGGGGCGTTCAGATATAATAGCCACTTTCTCTTTGACCAGGGCATTGAGCAAGGTCGATTTTCCGACATTAGGCCGGCCAATCAAGGCCACAAAACCCGAACGGTGCATAGTTATAACCCTTCTTTTCTTCTCTCTGCTGCTATCGTGGATCAGGGTATCGCGAAATAATTATACCACTGCAATGATGATCGGCAAGAGCAGTGAAGGCCGCCGTTTAATTGCCCGGCATGATCGTCTTCAAATCAAGGATCGGCGTCCCGTTGGCCAGATCCGCACCTCTCACTGTCAGAACATTATTGTCCCTGTCAACCAGGTCTACCGTGGTCTGGGCAATGGAATTGGGCCTTAAAGGAGCCCGGCAGACAAAAACGCCGTAAACTTCGTTTCCCCGGCCCGGCCGCCTGCCTTTCAATGTATATCCCCGGGCCCGGTGCAGGTAAGATATGATATTTATTTTCTCTTCTTCCTCGATCCGGTAAAGGCCTTCTTCAAATTCCGGGGCGATGACAACCCTGGACAGCAGCTCTTTGTAATTGCCGGGAATATGATCGGAATCATTAAAATCATTGGCCACGTAACCGATTGGATGAAAAGATACCGGTATCCGCCAGCCTTCCACAGAATTAAACAAACTCTCATCCACAGGATTATCAATCCACTTCCCACAACCAAAGGGGTTGGGGTATAAATCCTGCAGCGATTCCGTCAATATTTCATTCTCCAGGTTCCCCATAATTACTTCAACAGGGCCGGCCAATTCCCATAAAACCTGCCTGCAGGCCCCACAGGGAGAAGGAGGCGGCGAACAATCGGCCACAACGGCAATTTTTTTAAAGGAACGGTAACCGGCATGGACTGCCGCCATGACAGCTGCCCTTTCAGCGCAAACAGTCATGCCGGAAGAAGAATTTTCAACATTTGCCCCGGTTATAACCGCGCCTTCTTCAGTAAGCAGGGCGGCGCCGACCGGAAATCCGGAATAAGGGGCATAAGCCCTGATCCTGGCCGCCCGCGCCGTTGCCAGGAGGCTTTCATTTAGCATAATTCCACCTCCTAATAAAGCAGCAAAAAGTCCCTGAACAGCTCCAGCAGGGGCGGTCCAAGGATACACAGGCCCACCACGACAGCAAACAAAGAGGTGAGCAGGACGGCCCCGGCGGCTAGATCTTTTGCTTTTTGGGCAAAGTAATTGCGCTCTGTAGTAAACAGGTCAATCACCTGTTCAAGGGCGGTATTAAGCACTTCTGTTACCATAACAGCCATAATTGCTGTGAGCAAAAAAAGCATTCCGGTAAGCGGTATATGCAGGTAAAATGCCGTTAAAAGCACAACGGCGCCGATAACTGCATGTACAACCATATTGCGCTGGGTACAAAAGCAGTGCCTCAGGCCTATACAGGCATTCTTAAGGCTGAAAAGTACCTTTTGCATCCTGCTCCCACCGCCTGCCTAAAAGTCAAATCGTTCGATTATTTCTCGCTCTTTATTTTGCATCAGCTGCTTTTCTTCTTCCTCTTCGTGATCGTATCCAAGAAGATGAAGCAGGCCATGAACGGCAAGAAGGATAATTTCTCTTTCCAGGCTGTGCCCGGCATCTAGTGCCTGCCCGCGGGCCCTGTCCACCGAGACATAAATATCGCCCACGGCAAATTCCTTATCACCGGCACTGTCTGCGCTGTCAGGTTCAAGAAAAGAGAATGAGAGTACATCAGTGGGGGCATCTTTATCCCGGTACTGTTTATTAAGCGACCTTATATACCGATCATCAACCAGGATCAAACCAACCTCGCCGCCGGAAAGATTATATTCTTCCAAGATTCGCTCAACGTTTGCTGTTAACGCATCAGTCAAGAGTTTGGATAACCTGTAATCCTCGTTCAGACAGTTAATATATAAGCCCACTACCATACAGCGCTCCCTTCATGCTTAGGTTCCGCTTTCCAGTTCCGCTTTGAGGGTTTTTTCCGGGTACTCTATCCGCTGATGATAAATCCCCGACATAATATAGATAAAAGATTCTGCGATCTGATCCAGTTCTTTCAGGGTCAAATCGGATTGATCCAGCTGGCCGTCTTCAAGTTTATCCTTGATCATCCGCCGAACCATCGTTTCCACCCTGCTGCTGGAAGGCTTATTAAGGGAGCGGACTCCCGCTTCGACGGCGTCGGCCAGCATAACAATTGCCGCTTCCTTGGATTGCGGTTTCGGCCCTTCATAGCGGAATTTGTCCATAGATACTTTTTCCTGGGTGCCGCTTTCCAGGGCCTTCTGATAAAAGAACGAAACCATGCTGCTGCCATGATGCTGGGCCACGATCTCGAGAATCGGCTCCGGCAGACGGTGTTTCCTGCCAATCTCCAACCCGTCCTTGGGATGGGAACTGATCACCAGGGAACTCAAATTTGGCGTAAGCCTTGTATGGGGGTTATCGCCCGATAACTGGTTTTCCGAGAAAAAATAGGGTCTTTTAAGTTTGCCGATATCATGATAATAGGCACCCACCCTGGTCAGCAGGGCATCGGCATTAACTGTTTCCGCAGCCGATTCGGCCAGGTTGGACACCATCATGCTGTGATAATAGGTACCCGGTGCTTTTAAAAGCATTTCTTTCAAGAGCGGATGGTTGGGGTTTGATAATTCCAGCAAAGTAATGGCCGTGGTAACCCCGAAGAAACTTTCCAGGTACGGCAGTAAACCAATAGCGACAACAGCTGAGAATATGCCGCTTCCAATCCCGGCCATCATGCTGTAACTGAAGTTAATCAAAGAGTCATATTCCAGGCTGACATTGCCGAAGAAAAGGTAGGTGGATATGATAACAAAGGCATTGGTCACAGCTACAAAGAACCCGGCCCGGGCCAGGTCGCTTGTCTGGCTCAGCCTGGTAACGGCATATATTGAAACAAGGCCCCCGGTCAGGGCAACCGTCATATATGAAAAGTTGCCCCCGGTAATCAGACCCACTGTCAGGACAAGGATCAGGTTAATAATCAGGGCCAGTTTGTAACCAAACATTACTGTAATCAGGATCACCCCGATAGCCACCGGGATCAGGTATCCGGAAAAATAGTTGGCCGCTACGCAGAACAGAAGGGTGATCAAAAATACTATCCCCATCAACATGAGGAGCCTGGGGCTGACAAACACTTCCTTGGCAAAAATGGACATATAAATGCCCACCAGCACAAATACGATCACAAGAAGCAGAAATAGACCGATATAGGCGGGGTAATCAGCCCTATGCCCCCTGATCAGACCCAGATCTTCCAGCTGGGAATACTGGTGCTCGGTAACCGGCTCGCCTTCGCTGACAATAAGGGTATTGCGCATGATAATAACCGGTTCTACTTCTTCACGGGCTCGTTCTCTTGCCTCTTCCGTCGCTTCTTCATTATAAAATTGGTTGACCTCAACCAGGGGGTTCACCAGGATTTCAGCAACCCTCTTCAAACCGGGACTGGAAGGGTAAAGAGCTATTTCCTGGCTAAGCCTTCTTCTGACTGCCTCAACTTCGTTTTCTTTGATGCCATTTTCAAATACTTCCCTGACTGAATTATTCAACCGTTCCTGCAGATCCCTCAGGTTGCCCTCGCTGGTGAGCAGGGATGCCGCTGTATCGGCCGCCACTTCCTCGGGCAGGAGGTCCTGGATCATCTCCACCTTGTCTGCAGTTTCCAGTTCATCGTTCATGTCGTTAATCTCCACGACTTGATCAAAAAATCGATCTATCTCCGCCAGAGCTCCTTCCAGGGCCAGGGGATCATAGTCATAAACTTCGGGCACGTTTTCGGCTGCCTCCTCGCGCAACTGCTCAGTAGCATATGAATCCTCAGCATCGCGGGGAGCATAAATAGTCCTGGGGCTGGGCCTGCCAACCGATATATCCAGGCGTGCCGGCATGCTGACTACAACCAGGATCAGGTAGACAGTAAAAAAGAGGACAGCAACCAGGACAAGTTTTTGCAACCGGACGTTGTCTTTAAATGAGACAGACCGGTCAAAAATATCACTGAGCCTTGTTTTCTTTTTCATTGCTACCCCTTTCCTTTGAGCCCTTGTATGCTTCGTAGGCTTTGATGATGCTTTGAACCAGGGGGTGTCGGACTACATCTTTTTCACTGAGATATATAAGGGCAATCCCTTCGATGCCTGACAAAATACGGGAAGCTTCTTCTAAACCCGAATATCTGCCGCCGGGCAGATCAACCTGGGTTACGTCCCCGGTGACCACCGCCTTGGAGCCAAAACCAAGCCTGGTTAAAAGCATTTTCATTTGTTCGGAAGTGGCATTCTGGCCTTCATCAAGAATGACAAATGAATCATCCAGGGTCCGTCCACGCATGTATGCCAGGGGGGCAATTTCAATAATTCCTTTTTCCCTGTATTTTTGGAAAACATCCACTCCTAAAAGATCATACAACCCATCATAAATAGGCCGCAGGTACGGATCCACTTTTTCCTGAAAGTCGCCCGGCAAAAAGCCGAGATGCTCACCCGCCTCCACTGCGGGACGGGTCAGGATTAAGCGCTGCACCTGCTTGCTCTTAAGGGCATCAACCGCCATGGCCAGGGCCAGATAAGTTTTGCCTGTCCCGGCCGGTCCAATTGACAAAACGATATCATGCGAACGGATTGCTTCCAGGTATTTTTTTTGGCCAATTGTTTTCGGCCTGATCTGCTTGCCGCGTGGCGTCACCAGGATTAAATCGCTGAACAAGGAGCGGATCGAGCCAACATCCCCCTGCGCGGTAAGTTTAAGGGCATATTCAAATTCCCGCCCGCTCAGCATATGGCCTTTACGAATATGGGCAAGCAGTTCCTGGAGCATGGCATAAAGCGCTTCCACATCTTCAGAATTGCCTTCGATCACTAATTCATGGCCTTTTGGGATCAGGCGGACATCAAACTTATCTTCGATCAGGCTGAAATGACGATCCTGTTTTCCCAGCAGCTGAACCGCTTCATCTCCGCTGGCAAGCGTTATGGTCCTGCTCGTAATACTATCTGCCAATAAGCAGCATTCTCCTTTCTATTCTTTGCAGATTCTATTTTAACACTTGTTGTTAAACTTAGATAGTTGGAAAATTGCCGGGTGCGGGTTTAATTATTTTGTTCCTTTGAGGAAACGACAGCGGCAAAAATTTCGTAGATCACTTTTAAGGCGGCCCTGGAAGTAATATCGGAGGGGTCAATCGGCGGAGCCACTTCAACAAGATCGATTGTTTTGACCGGCAGCCCGGTCATCGTACCCCGCACCAGCTCGATTAATTCCCTGGTTGAAACACCCCCGGCCTGGGGAGTACCCGTTCCCGGGGCATAAGCGGGATCAAGGATATCTATGTCAATGGAAAGATAAATTGCTTCCAGGCTTTTTAATTTTGAGACCATTTCCTCCAGTATCGCCTTATGTCCTTCCCGGTAATAGCGGCGGGCAGTTACCAGGCCCAGGCCCGGATTATCCTTTATAAATTCTATCTCTTCAAGCTCAAATTCCCTGATCCCCACTAAAAACATATTTTCAGGGCTCACATTATCCTGTTCAAGAAAGCGCCTTTGAGGGCACGCATGAGACCATTTTTCACCCTGGTAGATATCCATCAGGTCACTGTGGGCATCGAGATGGACCATTCCTACCGGCTTTGGGTAATAATACCTGGCAAAAGCCCCGGCCAGGGGAATGGTAACTGAATGATCGCCGCCCAGGAACAGGGGTAACCCGCCGGTTTGAAGCAGGTTTGAAGCTTGCTTTTCAACCTCCATAAAATAGCCGGCCCAATCATGGTTAAACTGAACATTGTCCCGGTCATAAATAACCAAATTGCGCAGGTCCACTCCTTCTTCAGACAAAGGCGTAGCACTTTTGGAGAGTTCTCTCAACCTGCCAGGGGCCTCAGCTGCCCCCCGGGCACCGCTAACAGCCCCGTCAAAAGGCACTCCCATAATTAAGATATCGCTGTTCCCCGGAGCACCAGTTTTTATACCTTCCCAGCACTTTTTACCGGACATTATCATACCCTCCCCGCTTATCTCAGCCGGCTGAAAACGGTCTTCCCTTTTCTGCGCAGGGCCGGTGGCCCCGATATGGCTTCGTGGAAAATAAAGGCTGCCACCAAAGAATCCTTATCGCTTAACAACTGCCCCAGCTTATTGGAAGAAAGGGCCGTTGGAGCGCTTTTTTCTGCCCTTCTCTTCTTGATAAGAGCTTCTTCAGTCCCGGTTTCAGCCTGCCATTCCTCTTGCCGATCCACTTCGTAGCCGCTTTCATCATCTTCTTCATCTTCTTCATTTTCGTCATCTTCTTCTAACCCGGCAAATAAATCTTCCGGCCTGGCGGATCGAAAATAGCGGGGCTCCTCTTCCTTTCTTTCAACAGGCCTTTCGGGCAGCGGGCGGGACTGATCATATGTCCTCCTCCGGGAAACAGGTTGCTGCTTTCTTTTAGCAGCGCCTGCCAGCCGGTTCAGCAGGTTAAATATAATAATTATTACAATAAAAGTAATAATCCCTTCCATTGGAAAGCCTCCTGCTTTTAATTATTATTGTCTTCTTCCTGATCTTCCTGGCCCATTTTACCGATGCTTTCTCTCATATCGGTATCAGCCATTACATTTTTCAGCTGGTAATAATCCATTACTCCCATGTTTCCTTCCCGCAAAGCCTGGGAAAGGGCCTTTGGCACTTCTGCTTCTGCTTCGGTAACTTTGGCCCTCATTTCCTGGACGGAGGCAATCATTTCCTGTTCTTTGGCCACAGCCATGGCCCGACGCTCTTCAGCCTTGGCCTGGGCAATACGCTTGTCGGCTTCAGCCTGGTCTGTTTGGAGTTGGGCCCCGATATTTTTGCCCACATCGACATCGGCTACGTCAATCGATAATATTTCATAAGCAGTTCCCGAATCCAGTCCTTTTTCCAATACCGTATTGGATATTTTATCCGGGTTTTCCAAAACCACCTTGTGGTTGTCCGAAGAACCGATGGTGGTAACAATACCTTCGCCAACCCTGGCAATGATGGTTTCTTCACCGGCCCCGCCGACCAGGCGATCAATGTTGGCCCTTACTGTAACCTTGGCCCGGGCCTTGACTTCAATCCCGTCTTTGGCCACAGCAGCTACCACAGGGGTTTCAATGACCTTGGGGTTGACACTCATTTGAACCGCTTCCAGGACATCGCGCCCGGCCAGGTCAATAGCGGCAGCCCTTTCAAACTGCAGGGGTATTTCGGCGCGCTGGGCGGCAATAAGGGCATTGACAACCCGGTCGACATTGCCCCCGGCCAGGAAGTGCCCTTCAAGTTTATTAACGCTCAGGTCAAGCCCGGCCTTGGTGGCTTTAATCAACGGGGCTACAATTTTGACCGGGATTACCCGGCGCAGCCGCATCCCAATCAGTGAAAAAATTCCCACAGGCACCCGGGCGGCAAGGGCGGAAATCCACAGGCCCAGGGGAATAAAACTAAAAATAATTGCAACAAATATTACAACAACGATTATAAGCGCAAGCAGGGGAATTAAACCTTCAATCATCGAACAAACCTCCTGCTTCTGGTTTTCTGAATCGCCATTCAAACCTCAATTTTACTCACCCTCATCTTTATCCTCTTTGATGCTGCGAACGATAACCCGCACACCCTCAACCCGGTCAACCCGAACCGGTTCCCCTTTGGCAATGTAGGAGCCGTCGCTGACCACATCAATTCGTTTGCCATCAATTTCCGCCGCGCCGGAAGGACGCAGCGAAGTAACGGCCACCCCCGTCCTTCCGGATAAATCTTTTTGGTCGGGAGGGGCCACATAACCCAGGTCGGACGTCTCTTCTTCAAACAAAATAATATGGCGCAGGGCTCCCCGGCGAGCAAAAAAGCGGAAAGCAATGATGGAAAAAACTGCAGCCAGTACTATTGAGATTAACAGCATTACCATCCCGGTCTGAACCGAGACCGCCGCCAGCACTATGGAAAAAATGGTAGCAATTAAACCGGCGACGCCAAAAACCCCAAATCCGGGCATCACCGCCTCTATTAACATCAATCCAATCCCGAAAGCGAACAGGATCAAAACCCAGTACTCGGCCATCCCGGCAGCAATATTGCCCCCAAAATAAAGGGCAAAGGCACCAAGGCTGATGGCACCGGCGGCGCCAAAACCGGCCGTTATAACCTCCAGGGCCAATCCGCCCAACCCGATCATCAGCAAAATAGTACCCACCACGGGATTGGTCGTCCAGCTTACCAGACCGTCGACAGCCCGCTGCTCAACCGGGCGCCATTCGGCCTCTTCAAGGCCAACTGCTGTTAACAATGAAGCATGGTCATTTACAGTACCTTCGCTGTACCCTACTTCCAGGGCTTCTCCGGCAGTCAGGGTCAGCAAAACACCCTCCTCAACCAGGCCTTCAACGGCGATATCCCTGCGGACCATGGCCGAAGCGATTAACGGATCCCTGCCCCTGCGCTCAGCCACCCCGGCCATCTCTTTTTCCCAGACAGATAGCATCTTTTCATCAACTTCACCTACTCCCAGGTAGCTGGGTTCGGCGGCGCCAATTGTGCTGCCCGGGACCATATAAATCTCATCGGCGGCCAGGGCCAGGTATGCTCCCGCCGATATGGCATTGGGGCGGACAAAAGCATAAACCGGTAGATCATGATCGTCCATGATTCGCCTGATTGCTTCGGCAGAGTGGATAAAGCCGCCGGGAGTATCAAGTTCCAGGATCACTGCTTCTGCTTCCATGTTCAGTGCCTCTTCGAAGGCATAAGCAACATAGCTCGTGGTACCCGGATTGATCGTCCCCTTAATTTCAATAACCACTACCGTGTTATTATCGGCTGCTCCGCTGCCAAAAGGCATAAAAATAAGCAGTCCGCAGAACAGACAAGCCAGCCATAAAAAAGTTCTTTTTATTACCGACACAACCCGTCCTCCAGACATAAAGGCCCGGCTTAAAAAGCCGGGCCTTTATTTCAGTTATTGCAGTTTTTCTTCAACCATCCGGCGAACGACATTGCCTTCGGCTTTGCCTTTAACACGAGGCATCAGCAGACCCATTACCTTGCCCATGTCCCGCTTTGTTTCAGCCCCGGTTTCAGAGATTGCGTCCCGAACCATACTTTCCAGTTCTTCTTCAGAAAGCTGTTCGGGCATATATTCTTTAAGAATTTCTATTTCACGTTCCAGGTCATCAAGCAGCTCCTGGCGGTTGGCTTTTTGATAATCGCCCAAGGATTCCTGGCGTTTTTTTACTTCCCTCGTCAGAGCTGTCAGTTCTTCTTCGGCATCAAGCGGAGCATTCTTGGCAATAGTGCTGTTTTGCAATTCTGACCGGAGCATTCGGATTACCGATAAACGGAACCTATCCTTGGCTTTTTGGGCTTCTTTTTGATCTTCTACAAGCTTTTCTGATAGAGATTTTTCCGCCATACAACTGCCTCCCTGTTTATTAACGGCGCCTTTTCCGTGCAGCATCGGCTTTCTTTTTCCGGCGCACACTAGGCTTTTCATAATGCTCCCTCCGGCGGGCTTCAGAGATAACCCCGGCGCGGGCACATTGTTTCTTAAACCTCTTCAAAGCTTTATCTAAGGTCTCGTTTTTGCCAATTTTTATTTCTGCCATAACTCTTCCCCCCTCTCCTTAAAACCAATACCCAGGGACTGTAATTCATTGAGTTTAAACACCCCTGCCCTTGGCTATGGTCTGCAGCAAAGGTCTTCCTCCCAGGAGGTGGAGGTGGAGATGAAAAACAATTTGTCCAGCATCAGCACCGCAGTTGAGCACAATCCGGTATCCTTTCTTATCGATCTTAAAAGCTTTGGCAATTTCATTTGCAACTGAGTGTAAATGGCCAATCAGGCCCTCGTCATCTTTTTCCATATCCAGAAGGGTGGGAATATGCTTGCGCGGGACTACCAGGATATGGACGGGAGCAGCGGGGTTGATATCCTTAAAAGCAACCGTTTTTTCGTCATCATAAACAATATCTGCATCCAGCTCCCGGTTAATGATCTTGCAAAAAACGCATTCTGCCGACATACTGATTCCTCCTGACCGCTATTATAACACAGCCCTATTGCCTTGAGAAGCAAACAGCCCCTTGATCGAGCTATGATAGTGATTAGTTCGCTAAATGATCCTTTATTACCTTTTTCCGGCAAAAAATTTTTGTAATAATGGCTGGTAGATAGATAATCCCTACTCAATCCGCTTAATACCTTAGAATAATTCTTTTTATTTGCCCCGGATAATTACCTGTAAGTTGACTGCAGGCAGAAGCTGCAATCATTTTGTTAACCCCGGTTCTATGCTATTATGTATTTAAGCCATACTTAATCAATGATCAGGCCGAACTTAATTGCAACGGGATCAGGAAACAAAATCTACTGCATAAAATAAGACAAAAAACTGCTGGTATTCGGGGGAAGAGATTATGGAAATAGATATCCGGGAAGCCCTGGAACAAAATAATGTGCTGTTTATCGACGTCCGCTCACCCGGCGAATACTATGAAGCTTCAATACCCGGGGCAGTCAACATTCCTCTTTTTGATGACAGGGAGTATTACCAGTTAAGCATCATTTTTTACCAGATGGGTGAACATGAAGCCAGGAGAGCGGCCCTGGATATGGTGGCCCCCAGGCTGCCGGCCCTGGTCAAAAGCATAACAAAGGCAAGCGGCAGCAAAAAGCCCCTCCTTTATTGCAAAAGGGGCGGTATGCGCAGCTTGAGCCTGGACCAGGTCTTATCGCTGGTCGGGGTGCCGGTTTACAGGCTCAAAAACGGCTATAAAGCTTACCGACGTTACGTAAATGAACGCCTCCGGGGTTATAACCTAAAAAGCAAGCTGTACGTCCTGAACGGCCTGACGGGTGTAGGAAAAACGTTGGTTTTAAAAAAACTGGAACAGCGCGGTGTGCCGGTCATAGATCTGGAAGGGCTGGCCAGGCACCGCGGATCCGTTTTTGGGGCGGTGGGTTTTGACAAACCCCGGTCCCAGAAAGATTTTGATGCCCTCCTGCTGGAACAGCTCGATCAAGCCCGGAGCGAACTCTACCTGGTTACCGAGGGAGAAGGGCAAAGGATCGGCAACATCTATCTCCCCCACTTTTTCGTGGAAGCGATGAAACAGGGAGAGCATATCCTTTTGACCGCCCCGTTTGAAGTCAGGGTAAAGCGCATTGTTGATACATATGTCAAAGCTGCTCTGGGTGATGAAATACAAAGGCAGCTTGAATCCTCGTTAAAATCTCTGGAACGGCGTTTGGGAAAAAGAAAAACAGAGATGCTGACAGCTATGATCAAAAAAGGAAATTATTACACTGTTGCAGAATTATTATGCAAGGATTATTACGATCACTTTTACAGTGACTCCAGGCCGGGGGCTTCCAGGTTTACAGAAACAATAGACGCTACAGATCTGAATCAAGCAGCGGACCAGGTTATGGCTGTGATAGTCCAAAAATTTACCGCTCCCGCATAAAAATTCCCTTATTTATATATGTAAACAATTAACGGACTGTGTATTACTGACCCGGCTGTTAAATAAAAATCCTAAACTTCGAAAGGAGAAATAAAAGTTATGAATCCTTACGACGCTGCTCACAAACTGGCAGGGGCTTTACGAGAATCGGAAGAATTCAAGGAGCTTAAAAAGGCACAGCAAGAATTAAAAGCTGATCAAACAGCAAAAAAAATGATTCTCGACCTGCGCGGTAAACAGATGGAGCTGCAGAGGCAAAAACTGTCCGGAATTGAAGTATCCAAAGAGCAGGAGGAAAAGCTGGAAAAACTGCTGGAAGTGGTAAATATGAACATGGTAGCAAAACGTTTTTTACAGGCGGAATACAAGGCCATAGTTCTTCTGCAGGATGTACAAAAAATCATCGGCGATGCCACCAATGAAATATACGACGAAGAATTAATGAACTTTCCTGAAAGTGAAAGCCAGGGTGAACAAGAATAATGGCTGCAGGAAGGACCGGGAAATACGAAGCCCTGCTGATTGATTTAGACGGCACACTGCTTGACCTGGATATTGAAAAATTCATACCGGCCTATCTCGAAGCCCTGTCCAAACAATTTATCGTCCATCTCAGCCGTGATGATTTTATCAGGCATCTCTTTGAGGCAACAAGGATCATGGTCGAAGACAATGATCCGGATAAGAAAAACGAAACTATTTTTTACAAGGAATTCTGTAAAAGAATTGGCAAAAACCAGAAACAGATCCAACCTATAGTTGATGACTTTTATCGTAACGTTTTTCCGAGCTTGCAATGCTGGGGCAAAGTACATCCCCATGCCCGGGCAGTTGTCGAATATGCCCGGGAAAAAAACTTGATCCTGGTTTTGGCTACAAATCCTATTTTTCCGGCTGCCGCTATTTTACAGCGCCTGTCCTGGAGCGGATTCTCCCCGGATGATTTTGACCTGGTAACCACCATGGAAAATATGCATTTCTGCAAGCCAAACCCATCTTATTTTACAGAAATCACCCGGATTATTAAATGTCCTCCAGAAAAGTGCCTGATGGCAGGCAATGATACCCTGGAAGACCTCAGTGCATCAAAAGCGGGGTTAGATACTTTCCTGGTCGAAGACTTACTCCTGCACCGTACTGACAAAGAACCCGTCAGTACCTACAGGGGAAAGTTAAAGGACCTGGCTGTCCTGATAAAAAGTTTAGAACCTGTAAGAAGGAATTGATAATGTAGAAACCGTAAAAATGCCGACGCCTTATTTCTTTTTAACCCGAATGGCCTTGATCTCAGAACCGTCTTCTTTTTCCAATCGGGCATTGATCAATTTGCCGCGCCAGTGCAGGCCTTTTATATCCATATCAATTTTAACCCGCAGGTAATGTTGGGTAAAACCTTCACCGTAAGAGTAAGGCACTACTTTTTCAACAAGCACCGGTTGGACAGTGCCTAAAAATTGACGCCGGTAAGCAGAAGCCATTTCTTCGCCCAGCTCGATCACCTCTTTGCTGCGCCGGTCTTTAACTTTGTTGGGGACCTGGCCGGAATAATCGGCCGCCGGGGTGCCAGGCCGCGGTGAATATTTGAATACATGGAGCCGGCTAAAGCCAATATCTTTGATCAATTTCATACTGCGCCGGTGATGCTTTTCTGTTTCACCCGGGAAACCCACAATAATATCGGTGCTCAAGGCCAGGGCCGGGATTTCCTGTTTCAACCATTTGGCCAGGTAAAGATATTCCACTGGCTCGTAGGGCCGGTTCATCAGCCGCAGTATTTCCCCGTCACCGCTCTGGAGAGGAAGATGCAGATGCGGGCAGACAATCCAGGATCCGGTGATATGGTCCACGAGCTCTGCGTTTATATCGGAGGGTTCAAGGGAACTCAGACGAAGCCTGAACAGATTCGGTATTTCTTCCAGATCCTTCAAAAGTGAAGGCAGGGAAACATCCTCCAGTTCGGCGCCGTAAAACCCTAAATGGATGCCGGTTAAAACAATTTCCCGGCACCCGGAAGCTACCAGGTTCTTAGCCCTTAGAACTGCCTCTTCCGGATGAAGGCTTCGCAGAGGGCCCCTCACCGACGGCACGACACAGTAACTGCAGTGCTGATCGCAGCCTTCCTGGATTTTAAGGAAACCCCTGGTCCGATTCCTTCTTTTAACCGGGGGGAGCATTTCAAAGCGGCTGTCTGCAGGATGGGGCGATACAAGATCCAGGGCAGTACCTGGTTCCAGAGAAGTTAAGATTTGGGGTAGTTTTTCTCGCTCCCGGTTACCGACAATCAGATCGGCCTGTTCCATTTCTTTAATTTTTTCTGGAGCACCCTGGGCATAACATCCTGTAGCAATTACGATGGCCCCGGGCGAACGTTTCCGGGCCCGCCGAATTGCTTTTCTTGATTTGTGGTCGCTGCTGCCGGTCACTGTACAGGTGTTGATCACATAAACATCAGCCTGGTTGTCAAAATCGGTAATTTTGTAACCGGCCTGCTCAAAAAGCGCTTGCAGCGCTTCTGTTTCGCAAAAATTAACTTTGCACCCGAGAGTGAAAAAAGCAGCTTTTTTCTTCACTATATTTCCCTTTCTTTCCCCAGATCGCCCCATGCCGCCTGGATCACAGCAACAACGGCGGTGGCGGCTGTTTCTGTCCGCATAATCCTGGGCCCCAGGTGGATTATTTGGGCCCCGGAATCCCTGATCGCTTCTATTTCGCTTTTCTCAAAACCTCCCTCGGGCCCAATAAACAATAAAACAGCCTTATCTTCCGGACAAGGCTGTTTTAAAGCGCCGGATAATGAAATTCTTGATTCATCTTCCCAGGGAACCAGGGTCCGGTATCTGTTGAATTCGACCAGGGTATCTTTTAAGTCAAGGGCCTGTTCAACCGGGGGCAGGAAAGCCCGGCGGCACTGCGCTGCGGCTGAACGGGCTATATTCTGCCAGCGCCTGATTTTTTTCTCCGCTTTAGAGCCGCCCAGGTTGGGTATACTTCTCGACACAGCCACAGGAACGATCTTTTTAACTCCCAACTCCACGGCCTGCCTGATGACCAGGTCCATTTTTTCGCCCCTGGACAATGATTGAAACAAAGTTATATTTAACGGGGATTCAGTTGAAGGAAGTTCGTCACCAAGCCTGACTCTGACCCGCTGCGGTTCGGATACGGTTATCACTGCGCTTAAGGCCTTGCCCAGGGCATCGGCCACGGCTACCCTATCTCCGGGTTTCAAGCGAAGGACACGGTAAGCATGGTTCAGATCTTGTTCGTGCAGGTCTACTTCCAGCCCACCGGTCAAGGTGTATCCTTCTAAAAAGAAGTAGTGCATTTATACCTCCGGGCTGCCGGTTGCTATCCGCCGCCAAAAGCATCTTTCATCCGGTCAAAAAAACCTTTGTTTTCAACCCCCACTTCTTCACCGTTAAGATAAGCAAATTCTTCCAATAGCTCCTTCTGACGAGGTGTGAGGCGTTTGGGAACACTTACCTTGACTGTTGCGCGCAAGTCGCCCCGTCCAGAACCACGCAGGTGAGGCATACCCTGCCCTTTTAAGCGGAAGGTCGTACCGTGCTGGGTCCCTTCAGGGATCCTGAGGGTAGCCGTCCCCTCGAGAGTCGGCACTTCCTTTTCCACGCCGAGGGCAGCCTGGCTAATGCTTATTGTTTCTTCTATCCACAAATCACTGCCTTTTCTCTGAAACACCTTGTGGGGACGGATCCGGAACACCACATATAAATCTCCGGAAGGTCCGCCGCGGACACCGGCTTCGCCACCACCGCTGACCCTGAGCCTTGAACCGTCTTCCACCCCGGGTGGTATTTTAATTTCAATTTTTCTTTCCTGCACAATCCGGCCCTGGGCACTGCAGGTGGGACAGGGGTCGCTTATAATTACACCTTCACCCCTGCAGTTACCACAGACCTGCATGCTGACAAAACGGCCGAAAGGTGTGCTCCGGGTATACTGCTGCTGTCCGCTGCCGCCGCATGAAGGACAGGTCTCGGAACCGCCGGCGGATTTAGTTTTCTTGCCTTCGCAATCAGGGCAGGTTTCGGTTCGCGGTATGGTAATTACTTTTTCACCGCCATGAAAAGCTTCTTCCAGGGTAATCTCCAGATCATAGCGCAGGTGGTCCCCCTGTTCGGGTCCGCGCTGCCTGCGGCGTGCACCCATACCGCCCATTCCACCGAAAAACTGTTCAAATATTTCATCGATGCCGCCGAAACCAGCCTGGCCAAAACCGGTGCCGCCAAAACCTTCAAATCCACCCGGGCCGCCGGCTTGATGGCCGAAGCGATCATAGTGCTCTCTCTTCCGGGGATCGCTCAGGACATCATAAGCTTCTTTCATCTCTTTAAATTTATTTTCGGCGTCAGGATCATCCTTGTTTAAATCGGGATGATACTGCTTGGCCAGCCTCCTGTACGCTTTTTTCACTTCGGCTTCACTGGCATTGCGGTTCAGTCCTAAAATTTCATAATAATCCCGTCTTTCCATACTCAAATATCATCCTTTTCGCCCTGGTAATTATTTTATGGTTTTCTAAAACCGTCTAGCTCCATCCAACTTTTAAAAAAGGCTGGACTCACACATATAGTATAACACTAACGCCGGGTTTCTGCCTAACTCAAAATCTTGCCCTGATCAATTATAAGGTCAGTTGGTGATTATGACAACCGGATCGGTTATTCAGGCAAAAACCCGGCATTAGAAATGCTATTAGCATGGAGTTAATTCTACTGCTCCTGCTTATCCTCGCTCTCTTCGGCATCCGCCTCATGAATATCATACTCGGCGTCTACTACATTTTCATCTTCAGCTGTTTCCCCACCGGGCTGAGAGCTGCCGCTTTCGGCGCCCGCCTCCTGGGCTTCAGCCTGCTGTTGTTCATATAGCTTCGAAGACAATTCATGCATAAAACCATTCACCTTTTCGGTGGCTTCCTTGATCTTTTCCAGGTCCTCTCCACGGGCCGCTTCACGCAGTTCTTCGGCAGCCTTTTTGACTTCTTCTGCTTTGTCTGGTTCTACTTTATCACCCAGATCCTTCAGAGCTTTTTCTGCGCTGTAGGCCAGGCTGTCGGCCTGGTTGCGAGCTTCGGCCAATTCCTTGCGCTTGCGGTCTTCCTCGGCAAATTTCTCGGCCTCGTTAACCATTTCGTCAATTTGATCTTTTTCCAGCCCGCTGGAAGCCGTAATAGATATTTTTTGTTCGCGGTTCGTGGCCAGGTCCTTGGCGGAAACATTGACAATGCCATTGGCATCAATATTAAAACTTACCTCAATCTGAGGAACACCGCGGGGCGCCGGGGGAATTCCATCGAGCATAAACCGCCCCAGGGTCTTATTATCGGCTGCCATGGCTCTTTCTCCCTGCAAGATGTGAATATCAACACTGGTCTGGTTGTCGGCGGCGGTGGAGAAAATTTGTTTTTTCTCGGTGGGAATGGTTGTATTACGCTCAATAATCTTTGTAAAAACACCGCCAAGAGTTTCGATGCCCAGTGACAGGGGAGTTACATCAAGAAGCAGAACATCTTTTGCTTCGCCGCCCAGGACAGCCGCCTGGTAAGCCGCCCCCATGGCCACAACCTCATCGGGGTTTACGCCTTTATGCGGTTCCTTGCCTAGCAGGTTGCGGATGGCATCCTGGACAGCAGGAATCCTGGTCGACCCTCCCACCAGGATAATTTTATCAATCTCATCGGTGCTCAATTCAGCATCGGCTAATGCCTGCCTGGTCGGGCCCATGGTCTTTTCGACAAGATCGCCGGTTAATTCATCAAACTTGGCCCTGGTCAGGGTCATATGAAGGTGTTTTGGCCCCTCCTGGGTGGCGGTAACAAAAGGCAGGTTGATATCGGTGGAAGTTACTGAAGATAGTTCCACTTTCGCTTTTTCCGCCGCTTCCATTAAACGCTGGAGGGCCATCCTGTCCTGGCGCAGGTCAATACCGTGGTCTTTTTTAAATTCGTCGGCAATATAATCGACAACGCGCTGATCAAAATCGTCACCGCCCAGGCGGTTATTGCCGCTGCTGGCTTTAACTTCAACCACATCGTCTCCGAGTTCCAAAACGGACACGTCAAAAGTTCCTCCGCCCAGGTCAAAAACCATTATCTTCTGGTCTTCACCTTTTTTATCCAGCCCATAGGCAAGGGCTGCCGCTGTCGGTTCGTTTATAATCCTAAGCACTTCCATCCCGGCAATCGTCCCCGCGTCCTTCGTGGCCTGACGCTGGCTGTCGGTAAAATAAGCGGGGACCGTGATAACCGCCTGGGTAACTTCTTCGCCAAGATAGCTTTCGGCATCGGCTTTCAATTTTTGCAAAACCATTGCTGAAATTTCCTGAGGTGTATATTCTTTATCATCAATTTTTACCTTGTGATTGGTTCCCATTTCACGCTTGATCGAGACGATGGTCCGTTCAGGGTTGGTCACAGCCTGGCGCTTTGCTACCTGGCCCAATAAACGCTGGCCGTCTTTTGTAAAAGCCACTACAGAGGGCGTCACCCTGCTGCCCTCGGCATTTGCAATAATTTCAGGTTCGCTACCAATTAGAGCGGCAACTGCTGAGTTGGTGGTTCCAAGGTCAATTCCTACAACTTTTCCCATTTTTCCTGTCCTCCTTGTAAAGTATATGACTGCAATTTATTCACGGCAAACTTTAACCATGGCCGGCCGAAGGACCCTTTCCCGGTGACGGTAACCCCGCTGAAGCTCTTCTACGACGTTTCCTGGTTCTGTTTCATCACTTTCCACTGCCATCACGGCATGATGGCAGTGCGGATCAAAAGGATTTCCTTCCGCCTCTATGACACTAACCCCTTCCTGCTCCAGGATCTGAAAGATTTGCTTATAGATCATTTCCAGTCCGTCAACATGGGTATCGGGGACTTTTTGATCAGAACGGGCAGATTCCAGGGCCCGTTCCAGGTTATCCACTACCGGCAGGAGCCTGCTCAAAAAATCGTGAAGGGCGTAATCCTTTGCTTCAGCCTGTTCCATCTTGCTAATCCGCCGTAAATTGTCCATTTCGGCCTGCTTTCGCTTCAGCCGGTCCAGGAGTTCTTCTTTTTCCTGCATCCATTCCGCTTCTGCCGTTTCTTCTTCCTGCCCTGGTTCTTCTTCAGTTAACCCGTCCTTTTCAGCTGCTAGATCATTATCATTTTGATCCGGCAGCTCTTGTTCCACTCCGGACTTGCCAGGTTCTCTTTCGAGCACTGTTTCCTGTTCCATTTGTCCCTGCTGTCGTTCTTCCTGTTCTGCAGATTGTTCTGCTTGTTGTTCTTTCCGTTTTTTCCCGGACATAAAAAATTTCACCTGCTCGTATAAGATTGATGGTAATAAAGAGTCCACAGTCCTAAATAAATTCAGTGTACTGCCGTACCCCCCGCCTGTAGTTTAACCCGGTCAGGAACTGCTGAGACTCTGGTTAAGCTGATCGACAAGACGGCGCATAACGCTGATCACCTTCCCGTAATCCATCCTGGTCGGCCCGAGAACTCCTACAGTCCCCAGGGTTTTATCATGGATCCGGTAGGTGCCCGTGATCAGGGTACATTCTTTAATGTCTTCAAATTCATTCTCAGAGCCTATCCGCACCACGATATTGTCTTCGCTTGAAGTGTCCTCAAGGATTTTGAACAGGAGCGGTTCCTGTTCAAACAGGTTAAGCATCCTGCGGATCTTATCTACATCTTTAAATTCAGGCTGATTCAGGATATTGGTTGTCCCTCCGAGGAATACCCGGATCTGCTTTTCTTCCTTGAGGCTTTCTTCAAGAAGGATAAATGCCTGTTCCAGGATTTCCAGGCGCCGGAACAGATCTCTTTTCAGCTCGTTAATTAGTGAAGTGGTAACCTGGTCAATAGTTAACCCGTACAGTTTTTGGTTCAAATAGGAAACAATCTGCTGCAGTTCAGTCTGGCTTAACTGATGCTGAAAATCGATGACCTTGTTCTTTATAAAACCAGTATCGGTAATTAAAACTACCAGTCCCCTTTTTTCATCCAGGGGTAGTATTCTAAGTTGATGAAAAGCGCTTTTCTTGAACTGCGGGCCCATAATCAAGGAAGTCTGATTGGTGGCAGATGACAATACCCTGGTCGAGTTCATAATAATCTGTTCGATCTCTCGCATCTTGCCTGCGCTAAGGGAGGTGCTGATCTTCTCTTCAACATCCTCACTTAATTCGTTCAAATCCATTAAGTCGTCGACATAATAACGATATCCCCGCTGGGATGGAATTCTTCCGGCGGAAGTATGAGGCTGAGCCAGGTACCCCATTTCCTCCAGGTCGGCCATCTCATTCCTGATTGTTGCTGAACTGAGGCCGCCGGGATGGGATCTGGATATTGTACGTGAACCGACAGGCTCAGCTGTTTTAATATAATTAATAACTACGGATCGAAGAATCTGCTCTTTTCTATCGTTCAATTCAGCAGTCATTCTTAATCCCCCCGTTTCGCTCTTTAGCACTCCAAACTATAGAGTGCTAAAGCTACTAAAAAAATATCATTTTTGAGGGGGTTTTGTCAAGCTGATCACAGTACAAACAGAAACAATCCATGCCAATTGCTTATCTTGAATGCTGCCTGCTTTTATAATCGCCAATTGCATTCTGGAGGGCATCCGCCGCCAGGTTTGAACAGTGCAGCTTAAGGGGCGGCAGTCCGCCCAATTGATCGGCAACATCCTGGTTGGTCACCCGGGCCGCTTCATCGATGGTTCTGCCTTTTACCATCTCAGTCAACATGCTGCTGCTGGCAATCGCCGCCCCACAGCCAAAGGTCTGGAACTTTATATCCTCGATCCGATCATCTTTGACCTTGAGGTAAAGCTTCATGGTATCGCCGCATTTAAAACTGCCAGTTTCGCCAATTGCATCTGCGTCAGGAAGTTCACCCACATTGCGGGGATTGGTAAAGTGATCCATTACTTTCTCGCTGTACATCCAACGTTTCTCCTTTCGTCTTTTAAACCTTCAGCGGGCATGATAAGTCGGAGACATGCTGCGCAGCCTCTCTACAATCGGTGAGGCTTTTTCCAGCACATAATCAATATCTTCTTCACTGTTGCCATAACCAAGGCTAAATCGCACAGATCCATGGGCCATGGAATGATCGAGCCCCATCGCCGATAAAACATGAGACGGTTCCAGTGAACCAGAAGAACAGGCCGAACCGCTGGAAGCAGCAATACCTTCCATGTCAAGACTGAGAAGCACCGATTCCCCTTCTATGTATTGAAAGCTTACGTTTACATTGCCGGGCAGGCGTTCTTTGGGATGACCGTTCAAATAGACCTCTCCAATATCACGCAGGCCTTTTATAAGACGGTCTCTTAAATGCTCCAGCTTCTTTTTCTTTTCAGGAATTTCAGATACGGCCAGTTCAATCGCTTTGCCAAGGCCGATAATACCGGGAACATTTTCCGTCCCCGGCCGCAGTTTCCTCTCCTGGCTCCCTCCCCGGTAGAGGGGGTCGATTTTTATACCCTTTCTCATGTAAAGAGCTCCAATCCCTTTCGGTCCGTTAAACTTGTGAGCCGACAAAGACAGAAAATCGGCATTTAGATCGGCTACATTAAACGGCAGCTGTCCAACAACCTGGACGGCATCGGTATGAAAAAGGATCCCCTTTTCCCTGGCCACCGCTCCAAGCTCGCGGACCGGCTGCAGGGTGCCAATTTCATTGTTGGCAGCCATGATCGAGATCATAAAGGTGTCATCTTCTATGGCTTCCTTTAATGATTCCGGATCGACCCTCCCGTACTGATTTACCGGCAGGTACTTAACCCGGTGGCCTTCGTTTTCCAGGTTTTTACAAACATCCAGCACTGCATGGTGTTCAACAGAAGAAGTAATTATATGTCCCGGCTTGGTCCGTTTTTTTGCCACACCGCGCAGGGCTATATTATTGGACTCCGTACCCCCGGCGGTAAAATAAATTTCGTCCTCATTTGCTCCCAGCGCAGAGGCTGTTTTTTCCCGGGCTTCTTCCACTGCCTGGCGCACCTCTCTGCCCGGGGCATGCAGGCTGGAAGGGTTGCTATACTGTTCCTGGAAATAAGGCGCCATATAATCAAAAACTTCTTTCCTAACTGGAGTGGTCGCGCCATGATCCATATAAACCAGCCGACTTTGCATTTTATACTCCTCCCTTTACGTTATGTTGGTCGGCTTAACATCAATTAGCTCATCAAGAGATACATCATCCAAAACATCGTTGATTTTATCTCTCAGCTTCTCCCAAACCTGCCTGGTCAGGCATCCATCCTTGCGGTTACAGCAGGGATCATCGGCATTTTCAGCCAGGCAATCCACCGGGGCAATCGGCCCCTCGACAGCCCGGACTATATCTCCAATATTGATCTCGGCCGGGGGCCGGGAAAGCATGTAACCTCCACGAGAGCCACGCACACTGGAGATCAAACCATTACGCCTGAGATCCGGAACAATTTGCTCCAGGAAATTTAGGGATATGCTTTCCTGTTCCGCAATTTCTCTTAACGGTAAAGGGCCGGTTTGATAATAATAGGCAAGAATTGCCATGGCCCTTACGCCGTATTCCACTTTTGCCGATAACCTCATCCCTGTATACACCACTTTTTTAGAATTCCGACCAAACAAGTCGGGTATCCGACAAAAAAAAGAATAACACCTCAATTAAATACTGTCAACGGTTAAATCAATTTTTTAACAAAATAAAGCCGGCATTTAATGCCGGCCAGTTTAATTTTTTTTATCAGGTTCTTTTTGATTAGTTAAAAGATTAATAAAGGGGTTACATCTTCACTACATTTGCAGCCTGCGGGCCGCGGTTGCCTTCTACGATTTCAAACTCGACTTCCTGTCCTTCTTCCAAAGTTTTAAAGCCTTCTTCCTGGACCTCCGAGTAATGCACAAAAACATCTTTTCCTTCATCGACTTCAATGAAGCCGTACCCCTTTTCAGGGTTAAACCATTTAACCTTACCTTGCATTAAAACATTACCTCCTAAAATAGCCCCGATAAACGAGGTGTTATATCTTCTAAAGATTACCACAACCATGATTAAAAATCAATATACCTTCAGAGTTTTTCAGTTGTTTAACTATGAATATGCTATAATCTGCCTTGGAGGTGAGTTAATGTTCCTCGGTGTTGGTGTGGATTTGGTAGCAGTAGAAAGAATTAAAAGAATCCTTGAAAAATACCCTGAGCGTTTTCTGGACAGGATTTTTACAAGCCTGGAAAAACAGCGCTTCCTGGACCAAAAGGCTTCGCCTGCTTCCCTTGCCGCCCGGTACGCCGCCAAGGAAGCAGTTTTAAAAGCGATCGGCTGCGGTATCGGCCCGGCCGCCTTAAAAGAGGTGGAAATCTTTACCTCCCGGGGAAAACAACCTCTGGTCAAACTGTGCGGGGAGGCTTCCCGCCTGGCCCGGGAAAAAAAGATTACCGCGATTGCCGTTTCACTAACCCACGAACCTCCTTTTGCCTGCGCTGTCGCCGCCGCGTATACCGCTCCTGGAAAAGACTGAATTTATTAAATATGGACATCTGCTCTTCAAATGCAGCCGCAGGTTGCTGCAATTTGACTGACCGGCAATCCTTGTTTCACAAGCTCTTTGCCAACCCGGCCGTAACCCCAGTTCGGTGCATAGCCCTGCCTAATATAAGCCTTGACCCAGGCCTACTTATGCCCTGTCCGTATTATCTCCCTGTCAATTATTGACGCTGTTTAAAAGGACTTGATCACGGCATATAAACCCTCAGCCTTGTCTTCAACCCGTAAACAGCCACCGGGGCAACCATTACCGCAGCGCATAAGATAAACACCGCCTTAAAATCTAGCCAGTTCAGCAGGATGCCGATTATACTCGAACCGGCCACTATGCCAAGGTCAAAAGCTCCTGTAAAAGTGGCCATACCAACTCCTCTTTCCATAACCGGGAGCCTGTCTGCAGCAAGGGCCATTATCGATGAATGGGCCGCTCCAAAACCGGCTCCAAATATAAAGGCGCTAAGAATCAGCTCGAACACCGTAGAGGCAAGGGCAATCAAAACCAGCGCTGCCGCAGCTACAATCAAAGCCGGCAGGAAAACCCGGGAGCGCCCCACCCGATCCGATATCCGACCGAAGGTAGGCCGAAATACGACCGCCGTCAGGGCAAAGACAGTAAAAAAGTAACCAACGGCCTCAATACTCCTGACTTCGCCCAGAAGAGGTAAAAAAGTCAGAATGCAGCCCAGGTTGAAGGTCATAAAGAAAATGATCAATGAAGGTAGAAATACTTTACGGGAAAGCAGCGGAGACTTGTGATCTCCGCTTTTATCTCTTTCGGGCTCCTTTACCAGCAAAGCCATCAGCAGGGCCATTACGGCAGCAGCGGAAGCAATAAAAAACAGCAGTACATAATTGCCTGCGGTAGATATCCGCAGCTGTTCACCCAGTATGGGAGCTACAGCCAGCGAAAAAGGCGGGGCTATGCCCATCAGGCCAAGAGCTTCGCCGCTTCTGCCGTCCGGAGCAAGATCCAGGGTGAGGGTGTTAAAAGATAGCAGAAATGCCCCCCAGCCAAACCCCTGGACAGCTCGAAATATAAAAACCAGGGGAAGGGGAGGCAAAAGCAACAGCCCCACCCCGGCGGCGGCATAAAGAGAAATACCCATCAAAAGAAGCCTTTTTCGCCCCCGGCGGTTGAGATCGCGTCCCTGGAAAGGGCGGAGGATTATCGAGCAAAAAGTAAAAAGGCCCATCAAAAGCCCCACGGCAGCTTCTCCGCCCCCGACATCCAGGACGTAAAAAGGAAGGATCGGGATATAGAAGTCCAGGGCAAAAAAAAGGAAAAATACTGCTCCCAGCAGGGCCATAAAATTGAAAGTTAATATTTTTCCACTACCACCGCCCCGGAATGTCGGCTTAACCGGTAAAGGCCTCATCATCCTTGCTTTATAAACCGGCCCATCAGACGAAATCCTTCACCAAGGAAAAGCCCGGTTTCAGCAGCGCTTGCCTCGTCGAACTTCCGGGAGGGGTTATCTTTTGGCTCGCTGCTGCGGTAAATTACAAAAGGAACAGGGTCCCTGGTATGGGTGCCCAGGGACAGCGGAGTGGCATGATCGGTGATTAAAAGGATGCTGTGCTCAATACCTTTCTGTTCTAGATCCTCCACAATTCTTTTAACTACAAGGTTGTCAATCATCTCGATTGCTTTGACCTTGTTTTCAGTTTCGAAGCGGTGTGAACATTCATCAGGCGCTTCCACATGAAGATAAACAAAATCGTCTCCATTGATTAGAGCTTCAACAGAAGCTTCAGCTTTGCCGCTAAAGTTGGTGTCGATGTTGCCGGTGGCTCCTTCAACCTGGATTAATTTTAACCCGGCCAAAAGGCCGATTCCTTTGACCAGGCCTACCGCAGAAATAACCGAACCCTTCATTTCGTATTTTTCTTCAAAAGGAGGCAGGAGCGGTTTTTTCCCATTACCCCAAATCCAGATCGAATTGGCCGGATTTAAGCCTTTTTCTATACGCCTGCGGTTCACAGGGTGATTGGCCAGGATAGCAAAGCTTTTTTCCATCATTTCCCTAATCCTGCCGCTGCCGCTGCCTTTAGGAAGATATTCTTCAATTAATTTGCCACTAATATCATGAGGAGGGGTTAGTTCCCAATCTTCCGGGGCGCCATGCCATACCATCAGATGGCGATAATTAAAGCCGTGGTAAAATTCTATTTCTTCGCAACCGAGGTGATTTTTAACTTCTTCGATCAACACTTCCGCTTCCTCATTTGTTATTTCACCGGCACAGTAATCGGTCATTGTTTTTCCGGTATAAGTTCCATCGGAAGAAAGGGTGACCAGGTTGCAGCGGAAAGAAATGTCTTTGGGGCTTAGCTCAACCCCCAGGCTGGCTGCCTCAAAAGGTGATCTTCCGGTATAGTAAGTGAGAGGATCATAACCCATAACCGAAAGGTTGGCTGTATCGCTTCCAGGGGGCAATTGATCGGGAATGGTCCGGGCCAGACCCAGCTCACCCCTGGCGGCGAGTTTGTCAAAATTGGGGGTGCTGGCAAATTGGAGGGCTGTTTTGTTCTCCAATTGTTCCAGGGGATAATCGGCCATTCCATCTCCGACGATAACCAGGTACTTCAACTTTAAATCACGCTCCTTAGGTTTGCTGAGGCTTAA
>Ga0207421_10000804_pt1 | contig 40541 bp, 42 predicted proteins | sample SodLakKL_010_SED_4_FD_187542 | JGI IMG/M metagenome (GOLD analysis project Ga0207421, IMG submission 187542) | Alkaline sediment microbial communities from Lake Tanatar, Kulunda Steppe, Russia - 8KL_010_SED (SPAdes) (version 2) | ecosystem: Environmental > Aquatic > Non-marine Saline and...
TTTCGTCCGCCGCAACTTCGTGGGAAAGGCATGATACAGTGTGCTCATCGAATAGAGAAGGAGCAAAGAAACGGGAAAGACGGCGACAATCGCTTCTTGTGCCGCACCTTCAGCTCTGAGGATGAGCATGGCAAGTGCAAAGACCGAGAGACCGACACCGACACCGTGGCTTGCCGCGTTGGCGATCAGTTCACCGAGGTTTTCCTTTCTCACAGGTAGTCTCCTCGCTTGTTGTGATGATAAATAAAGCATAGCAAACATTACTATGCGTGTCAAGGTAATAACACAAAAATACCGGCCCTTTCTTCCGGGGCCGGTATTCCCATATTCCATTGCACAAAGCGTTCTTCAGCCGATTCTTCCGTGAACTTCCTCGACGAGTCGACGGCTTTCTTCCGCACCTTCTTGAAGAAGGCGGTCCACCTCTTCGGTCGTCTTTTCCTTGAAGTCTTCGTCTTTCAGGGAAGCGAGATTGATCTTGACATTCAATACCGCTCCCTCGAGACCGGCATGGAGCATGAGGGCCCCCACACCGATATCGCTGATGGCGTTTTGGTTCCCATGTTCCAAGAGCAATCGGAGTCGAATCAAGACACCATGGGCGATCCTGGCAATGCGCAAGGGGACTTCCGTTGCCTTGTAGGTCGCCTTCTCGATCGCTTTCTTCCTTTCGTCCTTTTCCCTCTCGGTGTCCTTGGGCATCTTGAAGGCGCTCATGATCTCGTTGAAGGCGCGTGTGTCGTCATCGACAAGGTCGAGGAATCTCCGCACCTCGTCTTTGATCTTCTCATGCAGGGCGATAATCTCCTCTTGGGTTTCGGTGTCGAGTTTCTTGAACTTTTTCTTGGGAATCGTGAGATGTCCGACCATGCGAGAGAGGGCGGCACCCATGGCCGCGGCGACAGCACTCGAGGAGCCACCTCCCGGAGCGGGCTTCGGTGAATCCAGATCGCGGATGAATTCATGTACGGTGAGATCGATCAATTTCATGTCGTATCCTCCCAGACACATTGTTTGTTGTGGACGACCAACCGGCCGTTTTTGAAAACGTCGCGCACATGGTTGATAGCGAAATGATAGAGCACATAGGGGAAATTCTGGGCATCATAGATGACGAAGTCCGCCGCCATGCCCTTTTCCAGTACGCCGATTCTGTCGGCCCGTTTCACGCTGTGCGCGGCGTTTCTTGTCGAGGCGTTCAGAATCTCTTGCGGAGACATCTTCAGATGGATCGCGGCGATGTTCAACGTGAAGAGGAAGTTCTCGCTCGGACTGCTCCCGGGATTGTAGTCGCTCGATACGGCCAAGGCGACTCCCTCTTGAAGCATTTTCCGCACGGGAGCGTAATCGCTGCCGAGATAGAATGACGTGCTCGGAAGGACGTTGGCCACAGTGTCCGAATCCTTCAGGGCCGCGATGCCTTCGTCGGTGATCACCATGAGATGGTCAGCGCTTGCCGCACCGAGTTCACAGGCGAGTTCGACACCGCCCAGGGGTTCAATCTCGTCGGCGTGGATTTTCAAGCCGAACCCCCTCTTTTTCGCTTCCGAGAGAATGTAGCGGCTTTCTTCCACATCGAAAACGTTTTTCTCACAGAAGATATCGACAAATTCGGCCAATCCTTCCTCGCGGACCGTGCCCATCATGTCGACGACACGTTCGAGAAAGGACATGCGATCGTTCTTGAAATCTCCGGGAAGCGCATGGGCACCGAGGAATGTCGGTACAATGTCGACGGGGTGGTCGGCATCGAGCGTTTTCTGGACTCGGAGCTGTTTGAGTTCGGTCTCCATGTCGAGCCCATAACCGCTTTTTCCCTCCACAGTGGTCACCCCATGCCTCAACATGGTGTCGAGACTCTGTTTGGATTGCCTGTAGAGTTCCTCGGGAGTGGCTTCCCTGGTGGCGCGCACACTGCTCAGGATACCGCCGCCCTCTTCGAGGATTTTCAAGTAGGGGACACCACGCATCTTCTTTTCGAACTCGTACTCACGGGAACCGTAGTGGACCACATGCGTGTGCGAATCGACGAGTCCCGGGGTGACGAGGTCTCCTTGGGCGTCGTGGACGATGGTGCTTTCGCCCACATGGGAGGCGCCGTCTCCCTCGCCCATATCGAGGATGACGCCGTCCTTGACGGCCAAAAACGCATTTTTGATTTCTAGGACCTCTGTCATCTCCTTGCCTCTTGCGGGACTCTTTGCGGTTTTCGGTGTCCACAGTGTGCCGATGTTGCGGACGATAAGATCGGCGGCCATGGCTTCAATCCTCCTCGATGTTCGCTTCGATGATCTTCTCGACGCCGAAATCACGGAAGCCGAAGTGTTCCTTCGCCGCTTCCGCTATCTCCGAAAGACGCATGTCCTCTTCATCCAGACTTTGGCCCTTGACGGCGTAGTAATACCTTAGCGAACGTATGATCGTGTCTTTGGGGATGAGCCCGACGATCTCCGAAGAGGGGACATCCACCTTGTGTCGGAGGGCTTCCATCTTCACGGTCTCGAGGATGCGGTATAAGGGGTTCTGCTTGTAGTTGAGAATGTTCATGGTCACTTGGACATGGCCGCGTTCTTGCAGATGAGCGGGACCCGCCTGCACATGCTTGAAACCGCCGCTTGAGCCACGGATGGCCCGGGAGATGCGTTTGGCAATCTCGATGTTGTCGGTCGCAAGGTCGATGTTGTAGGCGATCAGGGGCAGTCGGGCACCGACGGCGATGGTGCCGAAACTCGGATGGATTCTCGGCGAACCGTAATCCGGATGCCATTCGTTTCCCCGGATTTTCTCCTTCATGCCTTCAAACTCGCCTTTGCGGATGTTGGGAAGACGTTTGCGTTTCTTCTTGGTGGCGGCTTCTCCATAGAGGAACACGGGGATGTCGAGTTCACCGGCGATGCGCTTTCCCAGCTGGTTGGCGAAACGTGTGCACGCTTCCATGTCGATGCCGCTGATGGGGATGAAGGGCAGCACGTCCACCGCACCCATCCGGGGGTGTTCTCCCTTGTGCTTGTTCATGTCGATGAGTTCCCGGGCGCGTTCGATGAATGCGAGGAGCGGAGAAAGCATCTCCTCCGGGTCCCCAAGAAGGGTGATAACGGTGCGGTTGTAGTCCGCATCCGGTTCATAACTGACAAGATGGAAACCGTTGTGGTCCTTGAGAGGTTCGATGATCCTCTCGATTTTCTCTTTGTCCCTTCCTTCGGAAATGTTCGGTACACATTGCACGATCGGTCGCATGGTCAATATCCTCCCTTTCTATATTTCTTGCCGACAAGATTCCTGATGGCCTCTTCATCGGTGGGAAATGGCATGGTTACGGAACCTTCGGCGTTTTCATTGAAGGTTGTGCATGTTTCTATGGCATGTTCGTTTCGTGCCCAGGCGCGACGGGCCACACCACCCATCACATCCCACATCACGGCACTTTTGATAATCTCATCCACCCGGCGGCTTCCATCGAGTACGAGGCCGTAGCCGCCGTTTATCGCTTTGCCCACACCGACCCCGCCACCGTTGTGGAGAGCGACGAGGCTCATGCCCCGGGCGGCATTGCCGGCATAGATGTGGGTGGCCATGTCGGCCATCACATTCGATCCGTCCTTGATGTTGGCGGTTTCCCGAAAAGGCGAGTCGGTGCCGCCGGTGTCGTGATGGTCACGTCCGAGCATCACGGGGCCGATCTCGCCATTGCGGACGAGCTCGTTGAATTTCAAGGCGATATCACGGCGTCCCCAGGCGTCCTGGTAGAGGATGCGCGCTTTGGTGCCGACCACAAGGTCGTTCTTCTCGGCATCCTTGATCCATTGGTGGTTGTCGCGGTCTTGATAGCGACGATCCGGATCGATCACGTCCATGGCCGCTTGGTCGGTCTTTTGGAGATCCTCTTGCTTGCCGGAAAGGCATACCCAGCGGAAAGGTCCGTATCCGTAATCGAAGAGGACCGGGCCCATGATGTCTTCCACATAGCTCGGCCAGATGAATCCGTCGAGGTCGTTTTGCTTGTTCTTGCAGATTTCCGTGACTCCGGCGTCGTAGACGGCTTTCATGAAACTGTTGCCGTAGTCGAAAAAGTAGGTGCCTCTCTCCGTGAGAGTCTTGATCATCCGGTAGTGTTTCAAAAGACCCTTGTCGACATGTTCTTGAAAGCGTTTCTTGTCCTCTTTCAACATTCTCGTCCGCTCTTCGAACGTGAGATTCTGGGGTGTGTAGCCACCGTCATAGACATTGTGGCAACTCGTCTGGTCGCTCAAGAGTTCGATATGGACCTTGTTCTCGACGGCATATTCCAAAAGGTCGACGACATTGCCTTGATAGGCGATGCCTTTCGCCTGTTTGGCCTCTTTCGCTTCCAAGGCCTCCCTGAAAGCCTTCCTTGGTGTTTCATGCACTTCGTCGATCCAGCCTTGTTCATGCCGGGTCGCGATGCGGGAAGGGTCCACTTCGGCGATGAGACCGACACCGCCGGCGATTTTCGCAGCTTTTCCCTGGGCACCGCTCATACCACCCAGACCCGATGAAACAAAAAGCACGCCCGCCAGGTCCTCATCCTCTCCAATGCCGAGTTGCAGTCTTCCGGCGTTCAAGAGTGTTGAATAGGTCCCGTGCACGATACCCTGCGGTCCGATGTACATCCAACCGCCGGCTGTCATCTGGCCGTAGTTGGAAACGCCGAGGGACTGGGCCCGGTTGAAGTGTTCGGTTGTATCATACATACCCACCATCAAGCCGTTGGAAAGCATCACCCGGGGAGCTTGGGAAGAGGATTTGAAGAGTCCCAATGGATGACCGCTGAAGAGGACGAGTGTCTCGTCTTCTTCGAGGATTTCCAAGTAGCGCTTGACAAGACGGTATTGCATCCAGTTTTGAAATACCTGACCGCTCTCGCCGTAAGTCACGAGTTCATAAGGATAGAGCGCCACATCGAAGTCGAGGTTGTTGTCGATCATCACTTGGAAAGCCTTGCCTTCCGTGGTCCTTCCCTGGTAGGAATCGATGGATTTTCCCTTGATGGAACCTTCGGGACGAAAGCGGTAGCCATAGATTCTTCCCATGCTCAAGAGTTCCTCGAGGAACTCCTCCCGGAGTTCGTCCTGCCATTCTTCGGGGATGTAGCGTAAAGCGTTCTTCAATGCAAGCGCGGTATCCTCTTCGCTCAAGGTGAAGTCGCGTTTGGGCGCGCGTCGGATTCCCTTGACGAAGGAGGGTTTGTCAGGCAGCTTGTCGAACAGGTCTTTCAACGTCACGATCTTGTCCATATCATGGCCCCCAAATCACCGGTATCGAAACGTTTCTCGATGAGCAACCGTTCCACGGCATCCATGTGTGGTTGCATGATGTCGTCTTTTTCCAAAAAAGGGACATGTTCGCGAATGAGGCAATAAGCCTTCTTCATCACGGGGGAAAGACCGTCCTTCCCTGAAAAATCCAATGCCTGCGCCGCGGTGAACATCTCCAAGGTGACGACCTTTCGCGCATGTCGGATAATTTTCCTGGCCTTCCGGGCGGCGATCGTTCCCATGGACACATGATCCTCCTGATTGCCACTGGAAGGAATGGAATCGACACTCGCCGGATGGGCGAGAATCTTGTTTTCACTGACGAGCGAGGCGGCGACATACTGGACGATCATGAATCCCGAGTTCAAGCCCTTGTCCGGTGTGAGAAAAGGCGGGAAGGCTTTGTTCAAGTCGTGATTCACCAAACGTTCGAGTCGTCGCTCACTGATGTTTCCCAATTCGCTCATCGCAATCGCGAGATAATCCAAGGGAAGACTCACGGGTTGGCCATGGAAATTGCCGGCACTGATGATCCGCCTTTCTTCGGAAAAGACAAGCGGGTTGTCCGTGACGGCGTTCATCTCCGTCTCCAAAATGTCCTTGACATGGTCCAAGGCCGTGAGCGTCGCTCCGTGCACCTGGGGAATGCAGCGGAGGGAATAGGCGTCCTGCACACGTAGAGCGCCTTGTTCGGTCGTGTTCTTGCTGTCTTTGAGAATGGCTTGCATGAGATGGGTAGTCCGGATTTGTCCTTCATGCCCCCGAGCCTCGTGCACACGGGAATCGAAGATATCCTTGATGCCTCGCAAAGCCTCGAAGGAAAGACCGCTCGCGAGACTCGCATGTAGAAACGTGTCATAGGCCTCATGCAAAGCCAAGGCCCCCACACTCGTCATGGCCTGTGTGCCGTTGATGAGAGCGAGGCCCTCCTTGGCGTACAATTGTTTTACAGGGGAGATGCCGGCTTTTTCCAGTCCTTCAGCAGCGGGAAACCGCTTGCCTTCGTAAAACACTTCCCCCTCGGCAATCAGAGGGAGAGCCATGTGCGCCAACGGTACAAGGTCGCCGCTGGCCCCGAGCGAACCTTGTTCGTATACTACGGGAATGACACCTTTGTTCAAGAATTCCACAAGCTTGTCAAGGGTCTCGGAGCGTATGCCGCTGACTCCTTGCAAAAGCGCGTTCACCCGTAACAACATCATCCCTCGCACGACGTCTTCGTCGAAGACATCTCCGGTACCGCAGGCGTGGCTCTTCAAAAGGTTCTTTTGCAAGGATGCGAGGTCGCAACCGCTGATCCGGACCTCACTCAATCTGCCGAATCCGGTGTTGACGCCATACACGGCCTCGTCACCTTGTATCGTCTCTTCCACAATCTTGCGCGCTGCCCGCACCTTGTCGCGGGCGGAATTGGCGATTTTCACCTTCTCTTTTTCCCGGGCGACCTTCACGAAATCACGAAGGTCAAGCTTGTCGCCTGTCAATACAATCATAAGGCCCTCCACAACTATTCTCAACCGACTACATCATAGCACATGCGGAGCGGAAAATAAACCACGAGGCGGTGCGGGACTGCACAAGAAACAAGACAGCCGAAGTGGCAAGAAGGAGATTCCATGCACAGATCCGGAAACGAACATCTCGCTCATGGATCAAATCGACATAGGACAACGTGATGGCCACGAAGTTGCTGGGGCACAGCGGTCTCCAAAAGCGTGTCAAGAAGAAAAAGAAGCGGGAAACCGCTTCTTTTAGACGTCCTTTGGCAGGGGTGACAGGATTCGAACCCGTACTAGCGGTTTTGGAGACCGCTGTGCTACCATTGACACCACACCCCTTGAGATTGGTGGAGGGGGACGGATTCGAACCGCCGAACCCTGAGGGAGCAGATTTACAGTCTGCCGCGTTTAGCCACTTCGCTACCCCTCCACGGAGGGCGTTTCTCTCAAAACGCTACTACATTATAGCAAACACCCCCGGTAAAATCAACCGGATTTCATCGTGCGTGCGTAAAATGAAGCGGAGGTTCCTCCGCTTCATTCCACGCGGTACCCTTTCGCCTCGATGACAGCGCGAACGGCATCCTTGTCAGAAGCATCGACGCTGACAGTCTTTTTCTCCAAATCGACATGGAGATCATCGTAACCGGCATCTGCCAGTGCCTTCTCGATGGTGGCCTTACAATGGCCGCAACTCATGTTCCGGACTTTCAATTCCATCAAGCTCATCCTCCTTTCTGGACTTCACCGAACTGTGGGAGTTTGACGGTTTTCAAACGCAAAGCGTTCATGACGACGGCAATCGAGGAAAATGCCATGGCCACAGCGGCGAGAAGCATGGAGAGATATCCGGCCGCTGCGAGCGGGATGGCCACGATATTGTAGGAGAAGGCCCAAAAGAAGTTCTGGCGGATGTTGCGGAGGGTCTTTTCGCTCATGGCGACGGCTTTCAGGACCAATCCGAGATCGTGGCTCATGAGCGTGACATCGCTCGACTCGATCGCCACATCCGTTCCATAGCCCATGGCGATGCCCACATCGGAAATCTTCAATGCCGGCGCGTCGTTGATGCCGTCGCCGACAAAGGCGGTCACATGACCCTCCTTTTGCAGGCTTTGGACAATCTTTGCCTTCTCGTGGGGAAGCACTTCCGCATACACCCTATCGATACCGAGTTCCCGCGCAATGGCCTTTGCCACGTGTTCGTGGTCGCCCGTCACCATGACGGTGATCATGCCTCTTTCTTTCATGGCGTTGACGACACTCTTTGATGTCTTCTTGATTTCATCGCGGACGGCATAGATGCCTTCGACTTCACCATCGACGGCTAAGAAATTCACGGTCTTGGCTTCTTCCAGCCATTCATCATATTGCTTGCTGTAGGGGGCTATGTCGATACCGAGTTCCTCCATGAGCTTCTTGTTTCCGGTGGCGACTTCCTTACCTTCCACACGTGCCGTCACCCCCCTTCCTTTCACGGTGTCGAAATTCTCGGCGTCGAGAAGGTTCGTTCGTCCTTTCGCATATTCGACGACCGCTTTGGAGATGGGATGGGTGGATTGTTCAGAAACACTATATAGATAAGAAAGGGATTCGGGGGAACCCTCATAATCTGTGATTCGCGGTTTGCCTTCCGTCAATGTCCCGGTCTTGTCGAAAAGGACCGCGCGGATGTGTTTGGCACGTTCGAAGAATTCTCCACCCTTGTAGAGGATGTGGTTCTTCGCCGCCATGCCGTTTCCGACAAGGATGCTCGTGGGCGTGGCAAGACCCAGAGCACAAGGACAGCTGATCACGAGAATCGCAATGCTGCGGGTGAACGCTGTGGTGAAAGGGAAATCGAGGATGACCACATGCAAGAGGAAGTTGAGTAGGGAGATGGCGATGACGAAGGGGACGAAATAGGCGGCAATCCGGTCGGCGGTCCTCTGGATGGGAGGTTTCTCGGCGCTCGCTTCTTCGACAGTCCGGATGATTTGGCTCAAGAGCGTCTCATCGCCGACTCTCTTGGCTTCCATGACAATTCTTTCTTGCAGGTTCATGGTCGCACCGACCACTTCGGCGTTCTTTTCTTTGAAAACCGGTATGCTTTCACCGGTGATCATGGACTCGTCGACATGCGTCGCTCCTTCGATGATCGTTCCGTCGACGGGAATCTTCTCGTTGGCATAGACGATGATTTCATCACCCACAGCGACTTCCTCGATGGGAATCTCACGATAAGTGTCCCCTGTCCGTATCCGTGCGGATTTCGCACCCAGGTTCACGAGTTCGACAAGCGCATCGGTCGTCCTCTCTTTGGCCAAATCCTCGAAATAGTTGCCCACAAGCACCATGGTGATGATCAAAGCGCTGATCTCGAAGAAGTATTCGGGATGGGCAGCGGGGGAAACGAGATGGCCGATGAGCAGATACACACTGTAGAGATAGGCGCTCGTCGTTCCGAGCACGACGAGCGAATCCATGCCGAGGACCCTTCTTTTCAGTGAATGGAAAGTCGCGATGTAGAAACGGCGGCCGAGGTAGAATTGCACGATGCCGGCTGTCACAAGTTGGAAGATGCCGTCCATGAAGAGTGGCGGCACATAAAGAAACTCGAACCAGGCGAAATGCCCGAACATCGCCCAAAGCAGGGGGGAAGACAGGGCAATGGCGACAAATATCTCCTTTTTCAACCGGTCCCGATGGCGTCTATCGTCCTCGAAGGTGGAGTCGAGACGGGCCTTGTAGCCGGCGGCGTTGATCTTGTCGGCGATATCACTCAACGTATATCGGGTCTCATCATACGTGGCGATGACTTTGCCGGCACTCACATTCACATCCACACGCACACCTTGCACATGGTCGAACGTGTTCTCGATGGTCTTTGCGCACATCGCGCAATGCATGCCTTCTACGGGAATGGTTTTCTTTTTCATGAGAGATTCTCCTTTTTGAACACGTTGCAAACATATATCCGGGTATCCTTCATTTCTTCATGTTCGAGGAAACGTTCGCGGTCCTTTTGCATGACGGGCTCCTTCACGATGAGATCGTCCACGTGCTTGAGGAGGGCATACTCTTTACGGAAGGTTGCACGTAAAAAATAGAACACGCGCTGTTTTTCACGACGGGAATCGACGATGCCCGCTTTCTTCAAACGATGCAAGTGCTTGGATATGTTCACTTGGCGGATTCCGAGGATCTCCTCGAGTTCACACACACAGAGTTCATGGTCTTTCAGTAGCGCCACAATCCTGATACGGCTCTCATGAGCCAATTCTTTCATATATCGGAGTGATTCCATGGAATTCCCCTCCTCGCCACGATTATAACCCGACACCTTGTATTCCCGTCAAGGAATATGCTCGGCAGAGAATGAAAAAGGCTTGCGGCGAGCACAAGCCTTCTCAATGGATGAAAAGTATCTCCGTGGTCAGTTCGTCCCGCCGGCGGATGGCGAGATAGAATCCATCTTCTAGGTGGTAAAGAGAGACCTGCAGTTCATCGCCCTTGAACGCTTCCTTGCGATAACGGACATGTATTCCGCTCAGGGGGTGGAGATTCTCGCCCGCCTCTTTGAGCGTCTCCACGGCATGACGGACATAGCGGGCGTTGTTCACATGGCCGTTTTGGTCGATGTCCGAGTCCGTCACTTTGATGGTCTTCTCCTTGATGAGCGCCCCTTCGGAAACGGGCCATTTGGGAAAAGAAAGGCTTGACGGTTCTTTTTTGGCATCCGTGAACTTGGCAAGCAAAGCCGGAGACGGTCTCACGATTCCTTTCGTGTGGATGTTGATGAGGAGGAACTTTCCCTTCCCTTCGATGATCGTGTCACCTTTCCCGTCACGAACACGATAGATGCGATACCCGAAAGACCTCTTGAAAGAATAAGGCAGTGTGCCTACGTGGATTCTCTCGCCTTGTACGGGAAGCCTTTCGACCTTGATCGCATATTCGGTCAAAACCCAGACGAGGTCCCTTTCCAGATGCCAGTCGGCTCCGGTTCCGTAACTTTCCGCATTCAATTCCATGATGGCGTTCAAGTGTTCCATGAGCTTCGGAACGCTGAGTTTTCCGGAATCGTCGATATCGTCTTTGTCGACAGGATATTGCCTTTCAAACATGCGAATCACCCAAGACATTATACCACGAATGAAGATCCTCATGTATAATGGTGATAGGAAAGGATGATGCCCGTGAATATCGCCCTGATCGCTCACGATAAAAAGAAAGCGGCCATGATCGAATTCTGCATGACCCACAAAGAGACGCTCGCGAACCATCACCTCATCGCCACGGGAACGACCGGGAAACAAGTCCGTGAGGCCACAAATCTCTCGATACGCCCCTTCAAGTCCGGTCCGATGGGGGGAGACCAGGAAATCGGCGCCCGGATCGCCCAGGGCAAGGTCGATATCGTATTCTTCTTCCGCGATCCCTTAACGGCTCAACCCCATGAGCCGGACGTTTCCGCGCTCTTTCGCTTGAGCGATGTCTACGAGATTCCCCTCGCGACGAACATCAAGACCGCCGAAATGCTTATCCAAGCAATGAAGAGCGACTCTTGAGAGTCGCTCTTTCATGATTCATCATGCGGGGAGTGCACGTCAGAGAGGCCGCTCAGCGCACTGACCAGATACAATACGCCGGCAATCTGGTTGAAGAGGATGTTCACCCCTCCCCATATGGCTTGGTAGAGGTGCACATTTTTAGCCTGTTCCGGTGTGAACCTTCCTTGCAAAAGACGGGTGAAGAGATAGAGATTCACCACAAAGAAGACAAGGACAAGGAATCCGATCACGAAAAGAATGACGATGAGGACATTGATGACAAGTAGTATCATGTCGACCTGTCCTTCCGTCAACTCCTGGTCCAAGAAGAGATCACGTCCTTGTCCCATAAGCACGATGAGCACGACCAAAGCGAGAACGATCGCCAACAGTCCGAGCCCTTCGAACACGAGCCCCGTGACAGTGGTCACTTTGGATATCCGTTTCGGCTCATACATGATGATTCCTCCTCTTGGTTTGCGATGATGCCCTCTCCGCATCATCGCAGCATGGATTTCGCCAAAAGAGAATCAGAGTTTCCGGTGCGTCCCGTCGCAGTACGGGGCGTTTTTCGTTTGTTTGCACCCGCAAAGGTACGCCAACTTGTCCTCATCGACCCTGATCATTTCCGGCTTGAATGATGTCTCTTTGTGTGACGCGTCGCAAAAAGGCTGATTGTCACTCAACCCGCAACGACACCAGGCATAGGTCTTCCCTTTCCTCAGTTCGACCTCGTAAGGACCCTTTTGCGCGATTCTGCCCTTGTCTTTGTTCATCATGTTGCCTCCCTCATGTTTTGATGATCGCACATGTTTTCCGATGTGACGCAAGCCGCAAATTCAAGGATCGTAACGCTTTTCGTAGAGTTTCTTGGCAATTGTGGTATGGTGTGTGATGAATGCGGTCTTTTCTTCCGTGTAGGCATCCCGGTCATGTTTGTACGCTTGTGCGAGTCTCTTCTTCAATTCTGCATATTCTCTTTGGAGTCGGGGATGGTCCCGGAGATAGTCGCGAAAGTAGAGCTCGTCGTTCATGCCGGCCGGGCTGACATGTAGATGGAAGACCCTCTTTTCATATCCATCGGCCGTGTAGCCTTTCATGAACATCATGGGGATTCCCCGAGGAGATGTCTCCGAATCAAAGAAATATCCTGCTCTCGCGGCTGCTTTCAATAAAGCGGACACTTCACACCCCTCCCCCACCTCCAAAAGGATGTCCACGGTCGGTTTGGCCAAAAGGCCCTCGACGGCTGTGGACCCGATATGGCTCAAACGGTGTATTCTTTCTCCCATTAGATTGGAAAGCCGTTCGGACTCCTCAGTGAACCATTCCGGCCAAACAGGATCATATTCACGAAGAATCACCGGGAAAAGCGAAGCGCGTTCCTTCTTTGACAAAGCTCTCAGACGTTCATCCATGAATTCCTCCTGTGATGACGATGAAGAGGTGTCGTGCTGGAAAACCCCTGTTTTCTCGTTCAAAGTTTCCCGTTTTCCTTGATGCAATCCTCGATGTCATGGGCAGGGTTGTTCACGAGAGAAGAGACTGTATACGCGCGGAGTCCATCAGCGGGAAACGGCACAAGTAAGCCTTCAAGTCTTTCTACATCCCTCACGTTCGGATCCAACCAGAGTTTGCGAGCCTCGTTGTTCAGAATCACGGGCATCCGCTCGTGTACGTCCTTCACGGTGTTGTTGGCCTCTGTCGTGACGATGGTGCATGTGTGGACCTTCGCTCCGTTTTTGGTGTGGGTCGACCAGAGTCCGGCAAAAGGCAAGAACCTGTCCCGTTTCCCCACAAAACGATAAGGGATTTTGCCGGCGGCGGTCCGCTTCCATTCGAAGAAACCATCAGCGAGCACGATGCAACGACGACGCAAGAAACTGTCGCGGAAGGACGATTTCTCGGAAACGGTCTCTCCGCGAGCATTGATGAGCTTTCTGGCCTTGTTTCCATCCTTGATGAACGGCGGTATGTATCCCCAGCGAAGAAGTCCCGCCCGATGTCCTTTGTCCGTTTTGATGACGGTGGTGACATCCTGTCCGGGAGCGATGTTGTAGCGGGGGAGGCAGAAGGATTCGGGAAATTGCTCTATTGCGTAAACATCCCGCAGATACGTCCGGAGTTCGTCTTCGCTCACAGCGAGTGTGAATCGTCCACACATGGGCATCCCGCCTTTCCAATCTCACAATCAGTATAACACGCGGGGGGCTTTCCAAAGAAAAATTCCCTGTGGTGACAGGGAATCCGCATGATTCTTCGTTGGTGACCCGTACGGGATTCGAACCCGTGCATGCCAGCGTGAAAGGCTGGTGAGTTAAACCACTTCTCCAACGGGCCAAGTGGCGGAGTAGGAGGGATTTGAACCCTCGCGCCGGGGTAACCCGACCTATGCCCTTAGCAGGGGCACCTCTTCAGCCAGCTTGAGTACTACTCCTCCGACAAGCTACCTTATGATAATACATAATCGCGCCACTGTCAACTCGACAAGAGCGCCTCATCGCTACGGAATCATCGTCAAGGAAAGGCGCTCACGTTCTTTGTCGATGGACTCCACGAAGACCTCGACCACATCTCCGACTTTGACGACATCCATGGGGTGGGCGACATATCCCTTTCTCATCTTCGATATGTGCAAAAGACCGTCATTCTTCAGCCCGCAATCCACGAAAGCACCGAAATCGACGACGTTACGGACAACGCCTTGCAAGGACATGCCCGGCTCCAAATCCTCCAGTGTCAAGATCCCTTTCTTGAGGATGGGGGCCGGCACTTCGTCGCGGGGGTCGAAAAGAGGGGTGGCGACGGCCTCGAGAATGTCCTTGACCGTAGGAAGACCGGCGTCTTCGGCTTTTGCCAGTGTGTTGACATCTATGTCCTGAATCGCCTTGTTCGCTTTCCTTGTGCCCAGATGATTTTTATGCAGACCGAGCCTCATGAGGATTCGTTCCGCCAGATCGTAGCTTTCCGGATGGATGGCCGTCCTGTCGAAGGGTTCGCTCCCTTCACGGATACGCAAAAAGCCGGCGGACTGTTCAAACGATACGGGCCCCATGCCCTTGACTTCCTCGAGTTCCTTCCGGCTGTCAAACGCTTTGTGACGGTCACGATGGGAGACAATCTTTTCCGCCAGACCGCGAGATATGCCGGAAACGTGCGCAAGGATCTCCCTAGAAGCGGTGTTGACATGCACACCTACCCGGTTCACCACGGTGGAAACGACGAAATCAAGCGCTTCCTTGAGTTTCTTCTGGTCCACATCATGTTGGTATTGGCCGACCCCCACGGATCTTGGATCGATCTTCACAAGTTCCGCCAAGGGGTCGATCATTCTTCTTGCGATGCTGATAGCGCTTCTTTCTTCGACTTGTAAATCCGGGAATTCCCTTCCGGCAAGGGGGCTCGCACTATACACCGAGGCCCCGGCCTCATCGACGATCATGTAGCGACAATCATTGTCGATAGTTCCCAGAATGTCCGCAACAAAGGCTTCCGTCTCTCTCGAAGCGGTACCATTGCCGATGGCGATGACTTCCAGGTCATATTCGCCGATCAGGTGCGTCAGTTCTTTTTTGGCTTCTTTATGCGATTTCCCACCGATATGGGGATGGATCGTCCCGATTTTCCCGGGATTTCCCGCAGCATCGACAATCGCGTATTTGCAGCCGGTGCGGAACGCCGGGTCGATGCCCATGATGCGTTCTTTCTTGAGAGGTGGACGCAAAAGGAGATTCTTCAAGTTCTCCGAAAAAATCTTGATGGCCTCCTCTTCAGCCCTTTCCGTCAACGTCCTCCGGATGTCCCTCTCCGCCGCGGGTCGCACAAGACGCCGATAAGCGTCCGTTCCCGCTTCCAGCACATATCGTGCGGCGGGCGATGTCGGATTCTTCCCGGTGAAGGTCTCCAAACGGGTGAAAACGGGGGCATCATCCACGCGGACACCCACAGAGAGGATTTTCTCCTTTTCCGCCCGGTTCAAGGCGAGGACCCGGTGAAGTTTGACCGTGCGCAATGGCTCCTCGTAATCATAATACATCCGGTATTTCTCTTTCTCATCACGGGCGTTCTTGCGCTTCTTCGCGACAAAACGTCCCCGCTTGTGCATGTGGGTGCGGACATACTTTCGGAAATCGGTGTCGCGGGCGATCCGTTCCGCGATGATGTCCTTGGCTCCCGCCAAGGCTGAAGACTCATCCTCGCAATCACGGGACACGTAAGCCGAGGCTTCCTTTTCGGCCGCGAAATCGTCGGGCAGAGCGAGAATCCTTGCCGCGAGTGGCTTGAGCCCTTTCTTCTCGGCCTCTTTGCCCCGGGTCTTCTGTTGTTCGCGGTAAGGGCGGTAGATACCCTCGACATCGACCATTCTTTCAGCCGCGAGAATCTCGTCCCGTAAAGCGGCGGTCAAGAGGCCTTTCTCGTCTATGAGCCGGATGACATCCTCTTTGCGTTCTTGCAGGGACTTCTGGTATTGATAGGCCTTGTGGATCTCTCGTAATGTCTCTTCGTCCATGCTGCCGGTCATCTCTTTGCGATAGCGGGCGATGAAAGGGACGGTGTTGTCCTCTAGCAAGGACAGCACCGTCCGGATCTTTTTCGGTTCTGTGTGGAGTGTTTGGGCCAATTCAGCGATGATGCCGTTTGCGTTGACCTTGTCGGTCACGGGGCATAGTCACCGCTTCGCACTTCGGCCATAAGTTCGGGTATGTCGAACATGCCCACGACTTCATCGACAAGTTCACCATCCTCGATGACGAGCATTCTCGGTACGCCGCTTTTTCCGGGATTGATGGGCCATTCACCCCGGATGTCGGTCATATCGATGAAATAGGTGTTGAATCCCCGGGGACTGTCATGGGCGAATCTGAATACGTCCTCCTTTATCTCCGCACAGGCGGGGCAGAACTCGGCATAGAGATAGAAAAAGAAAATCCCATCTTCCTTATCCTCGATCGGCTCATAATCCGTGTCCCAATTCCGGATATGTTCGAAATCTTCGTACTCCAATGTCTGTGCACATGCCAATGTGACAATGGCGATGACTGCGAGCAAAAAGAGAAGGACGGCTGATTGTACATAGGACCTTTTGATTGAATGTTTATCCATGAATACCACCTCGGGTTGATTGTTATGGGTTCATGCGGTAATGGTGGAAGAACAGGAAACCGCTTGTCCAAGTCTTTTCATTCTTTGTTCTCATCAATGGTTATCGGCCAATCGTATTCGCCGTCTTCCATCGCCTCGATCCATTCGAGGATCTCCCGGGCGCTCCGGACCTCTTCAAGGATCAGACCCTCCTCGACCAAGAGCAGTTGCGCGTGATACATCGTCGGGGAGGCGACGCCCGCCATCTGGCGGTCGCCCTGCATTTCCCGGCTGTTTATGAGAATCATCTCCAGGCCGAACTCGTTTTCCATGCCGAAACGGTACACCTCTTCATTGGCGGCGACGTTCCCCTGCCGGTAGGTGCCAAAGATATCGCGGGAGTATATGTAGACGAAAACGGGGTCCTCATAGCCCAGATCGTTGAAGTCTTCCCAGTGGTTGATATGCTCGAAATCGCGCGAACGGTAATCACCGAAGTGTCTTCCGCCGCAACCGGCAAGCAAAAACAAACCGACCACACCGATGAGAAGAAACAAGAGCCTTTTCATCGAAATCACTCCTTGATACGTACCATGCAGAACGCCACCGCATGACGGCGGGAATGGGAAATGCTGATGAGGACGGTGTCTTCGGGACGGTACTTGGAAACGACATAGGGAGATCCCGCATCGTCGTTCAAGATGGCGACGTCCCGGAAGTTCAAAGGTTCGTCGAAGGAGCCGTACGCTTTGGTGTAGGCCTCTTTGGCCGCGAACCTTCCGGCCAGAAAACCGATCCTCCGCTTTCTGTCATTGATTTTATCATAGATTCTCTTCTCTTCGACAGAAAGCAACCGACTTACAAATTTCTCTGTCGAACGTGTCTCGATCTCGTCGAGTTCGACGAGATCGACGCCGATCCTATCCTTCGTCATAATACGCCTCCAATGCTTCCTGCGCCCTCTGGGCGATAGCCCGGAACCGGTGGTTGAGGGCGGATTTGGAAATCGTCTTGGAGAAAAGCCTCTCGCTTTGTTCGCTCAACTCGTTCAATGATGCTTCCGGATATTCTTTCCGCAAGCGGATGGCCTCCCGCATGCTCTCGGGGAGTTTTTCGACATCGAGGAGGTTCTCGATGACGGCGATGTTTTTCAGTTGGTTGTCGGCAGCGACGAACGTCTTGTTCTGGTTGGCGATTTCCATGTTCATGACCCGGGTGATGGAGTTGATGAAATCGCGCTTGATACGTTCGTCCTCGAACGTGAAAAGCGCCTGGGAGGTGCCGACGATGCGCAAGAAATCGGCGATGCGTTCACTCTCTTTGATATAGACGATGGAACGTTGTTTCTTTCTGAGCGCTTTCGCCTTGAGGTCGAAAGTGTTCATGAGGTCGCGGAGGTCTTCGGCGAGCGAATAGTGTTCCAAGGCGATCTCCATGTGGTAGCTGGAACTCCGCGGATGGTTGATGGAGCCCGCCGTGAGGAACGCACCCCGGAGATACGCCCGCCGACAACAATCGTTGAACACGAGACTGTCATCCACCATCCGGGCGAACCCGCGTTCTTCATCCATGAGGGAGAGTTCCCGCATGATGAGGGTGACCTTGTCCTTGACGACGATGATGTATTGATCCCTCTTCTTGAGCCGGACACTCCGTTTGGAGAGCACCTCGACCTCGATGCCATAGAGCCCCTTGAGCAGTTTGATCGTTTTCCTCGCCAAGGGGAGGCTCGTGGTCTGGAAAGCGATCCGAATCCCCGAGGAGGACAGCGAAAGATAGCCGCCGATGGCGAGCATGGCGCTCAAGGAGGCCACTTTGCAGCAGGAATCGCCGTCAGGAAGCCGGAGAAGCTCTTGTTTCGTGTCGGATGTGAAAGACATCGCTTGTCACCTCAGGCATTCTTTTTGAACAAATTCAACAACAATCCGAGCATGACCCCGAGCAGCGAGGCGAAGAAGGCCCGGTAACGCTCTTCCAGCAAAAACGTGATGGTGTGTGCGGGAATCCAGAAGAGGGGGATGGTCTTGGCCAGCATCCCGACGAAAGCGGGATAGTCTATACTAATGACGGCCTCTTTTAGCGATTTCCCGGTTTTTTTCACCCGCATGTCGATGAATTGGTCGCTCACTCTGTGGACAAGCATCATCGCCGGAGCGAAAAAGAGGTTCATGAAAAAGCTCGTGAAAAAGGCGAAGAGGAACGTCACACCGGCGCCGGGCAGAACACCCGTTTCCTGGAGTCCATCAACACCCGTGGTGAAAATCCGGAAGGCGATGACGATGAAGATGCCGAGAATTCCCCATACGAGAGCCTTGAAGAAAAGCCCGGGCACCCGCCAGTCCCCATCCCGGATGCGTCGGGAGATGAGGTCGCCGAACGTGGCGAAAAGGAAGAACTTGATGAAACCTCCGAGAAGGTAGTATCGGTCGGTGAAACCGAAAAAGGCCCGTTGTGTGGGAGGAAAGGCGAGAAGAAAGATGATAACGACACCGAGAGCCGCCAATAGAAAATCCGTCCGTTTCACAGTAGAACCACCCCGCTGTATGTGAAAAAGATGTCCATGAACACGAGTATGATCAGAAGAAGTTTCAGCCAACCCGCCACAAAACCGCTCAAAAAATGCACGTGCGGATGGATGAAGCGCACCGCGAGCAACGCCAGCAATGCGAACGCCCCGGTGGGGACGATGCAGGTGGCCGCAGACGAACAATAGGGGAACACGCGCCGGTAATCCCAGAGATTTTCACCCGTGAGAAAACGATGGAGCGTGTGGGCGGAGATTTCCGAAAATGCGACAGCCGCATACGCCGCGACGAAAAGGAGCGCGATGCTCAACCCCTTCGGCAGCGTGCTTTTTTTATAACACAAATGGAAGAATATGCATAGGGTCGTGCCGATACCATACATCGGCTGCACGGGAAGGGTGAGAACGGTCCCATCGAAAAGGTGTCCGTAGTAGACAAGATCGATGAACCGCTCGAGAAGATAGCCCAAAAACCCATAGACAACCACATAAAACAACCATCCCACCAACGCCTCCACCCCCACACATTATAGCGCAAATCCAAAGAAAAAACGATGCCGGGCATCGTTTTTCCGCCGCTCATTGTTCGATTCTTTCCAGATAGCGGGAAACCGACTGTGAAGCGATGGCCCCATCGGCCGTCGCCGTCACGATCTGGCGCAACTCCTTGTCGATGACATCCCCGATGGCGAATATGCCAAGGATGTCGGTCTCCATGCGCTCGTTCACCTTGATATGGCCTTGCGGTGTGAGAATCGGCAAATCTTCAAGGAAGGATGTGTTCGGGATCTGGCCGATGAAGACGAAAACACCGGCGACCTCTTTCGTGTGCGTCTCTTTCGTCTTGACATCACGAAGTTCCACAGCTTTCAAGGAAGTATCGCCCTTGAACTCCGTGACTTCGTGGCCGAGGAGGAATTCGATGTTCTCGTTCTTTTCCGCTTTTTCCACCGTGCCCTTGTCCGCTTGCAGCGAATCGAGGAGGTTCACGACGGTGACCTTGATACCCATCGAGGTGAGATAGATTGCTTCGTCCAGGGCGCTGTTTCCGCCGCCGAGAACGATGACTTCCTTCCCTTTGAAGAACGCACCGTCGCAGACCGCGCAGAAGCTGATACCCCTCGAGATGAACTTCTCTTCGTTCTTCGCGCCCGTCTTCCTGGGTAGGGTCCCCGTCGCGATGATGACAGCCTTGGCTTCGTGCACCTTGCCGTCGGCGGTATGGACTTCCTTTTTCTCCCTCTTGTCGGTAATTTTCGTCACATCGCCATAGAGATACTCCACACCGAGTTCCTGCACGTGGTTGAACATCTTCTCGCTGAGTTCATACCCACTTACCTTCCCGAATCCGGGATAGTTCTCGATCTCGAATGTGTTCACCATGTAGCCGCCGGGTGCGGCCTTCTCGATGATGGCGGTCTCAAGATTGGCCCGTTTGGTGTAGATGGCGGCCGTCATCCCTCCGGGACCGGCGCCGATGATGATGACATCTTTCATATGTATCGCCTCCTTGGATTCATGCCTTGTTTTCCACAAGGACCTGTTCATAGCGCTTGTTCTTCCAGACGAAATGGTTCAAGACCAAGAACGCGACACCGCCGATGATCATCGCGATCGATGTGACTTGCGCGGCCCTGAGTCCGGTGTCGCCGATCATGAGGGCGTCCGTCCGGAGGAACTCGATGAAGAAACGGCCGACGGAATACCAGATGAGATAGAAGGCCACGAGATCCCCGGTCCGGATCAATGGCGTCCTTCTGAGGATGAGCATGATGATGAACCCGAGGATGTTCCAGAGCGATTCATATAAGAACGTCGGATGGAAATACTGGTTTCCGAGCGCAGAATAGGGGCTCATGCGAGCCGTGAAATACATCTGGTCGACGAGGAAATCCGGCAATCTGAGTGTCCCGCTCAAGAAGGCGCGTTGTTCGTCCAAGCCGAGGGCGGCGCTACCGTTCGTCAGACCGCCGATGACGCCGCCGTGGGCTTCCTGGTTGAAAAAGTTCCCCCAGCGGCCGAGGGCTTGGGCGATGAGGAATCCCGGCGCCATGAGGTCGATGCCGCGGAAGAAGTTGATGCCTCTGACCTTTGTATAGATCAAAGTCGCCACAAAAGCCGTCACGAAACCGCCATGGATGGCGAGTCCCCGGAATCCATCCTCCCAAAAGGCGATGATCGAGAGGGGATTGTCACGGAACTGGTCCCATTGGAAAGCCACATACCATAGCCTCGTGCCGAGGACCGCAAGCGGCAGGATGATGAGCAGCCCGTCGATGATATGGTCTTTGGAAATGCCGATTTTGGGGCCTTCTCTAAGACCGAGCCAAAGTGCGACGATGACCCCGGTCACAATGAAGAGGCTGTAGAAATAGAGTTCCACCGGTCCGAGTTGGAAACTGTTCGGCAGGGGGTCATATACGTGTGCGTTGTTCAAAAGCCGAAGAAACATGTCCTTCACTTCTCTTTCTTCCTGTTTTTGGCCTTGCGTTCAATCTCATGCGTGACGGCGTTGGAGAAATCCAATGCCATGTCCGTACCCAATTTGCGCAAGCGGGTGTTCATCGCAGCGACCTCGACGAGGCTCGGGACGCTGCGGGCCGCGGTGATGGGAATCTCGACCAAGGGGATTTCCGTGTCGAAGAACTTCTCCGTGCGCTTGTCCAAACCCAATCTATCATAGTCCATGTCCTCTTGCCAAGCAACTAGCTCCACGACCAGCATGATCTCTTTGCTGCGACGGTAGGCACTGGCGCCGAAAAGGCGCACCACATTGACGATGCCGATGCCCCGGATCTCGAGATGCTCCTTGAGAAGGTCCGGCGCCTCGCCGAGGACATGACCTACCTCTCTCTCGAAGATGTCGACGCGGTCGTCCGCGACGAGCTGGTGACCCCGGCGCACGAGTTCGAGCGCCACTTCGCTCTTGCCGATGCCGCTTTTTCCCCGGATGAGGACCCCCACCCCGTTGATGTCCACGAGTGTTCCATGCACGCTCTTCCGGGGGGCGAGTTTACTGAAGAGGTACTGATAGAGCGTGCTGAAAAGCTCGCTCGTCCTGAGACGGCTCTTCAGTACGGGTATATCGTATTCGTCACCCTTTTGCAAAAAGACACTAGGAATCTCGACATGTCTGGAGAAGATGAAGGCCGGCGGTGTTCTTTGAAAAAGCATGTCCACTCTGTTCTCTTGGTCGTCTTCATCCAAGCGGTTGAAGAAAGTGACTTCTTTGCTGCCGAAAATCTGCACCCGGTCTTGCTCGAAATAGTCGAAAAGGCCCGCGAGCTCGATACCGGGACGGGTGAGTTGCGAATTCGTGATTCTGGTGGAGAGTCCCTTCTTTCCGCTACGGACGGAAAAACCGAAATCTTCGACGAGTTGTTCGACAGTGACTGACATCGGATCACCTCACGGTTTTCAGGATGATGCGCTTTATCAAATGGGCGAGGATGTAACGGAAGACGGTGAAGGCCCCCATGAAGATTATGATGAAAGTCACACCCTCAAATATGATCAGATTGGGGAATATGAAGTGTTCTACCACATAGAATATGGTCAGATATCCGAAAAAGAATATGAATCCCATCGTCTGCATGACGAACCGGAAATGGTTGTAGAGCACATAGTTCCGAAACAACATCTCCAAGAAGGAATAGACCGTGACGAACAAGAAGATGTGACCGAGGGAGCGGTCATAATCCACGAAACCGAAAAGCTCCAACAAAGAAAGCATCACCACGAGATTCATGAAGTAATACATCAAGAAATTGAGGAGAGGATTCCTGTGGAAGGCGGTGCCGAACTCGAGACGGATCATCCGCGACGGTTTTTGGCCACGACGCCGTTTTTTCTCCTCTTCAAGGGCCTTGAGTGTCTCGAGAAGTTTCTTCAGTTCCTTCTCGTGTCGTTGCCGGCGCTCCTCGTCGTTCTCTTCGGGCTTGTCCTTACGATCGTCAGTCTCGTTCTCCTTGTTCTCTTCTTTCTCCTCGTTCTCTTCGGATCGATCCTTCTCTGCGAAGTCTTCCATCCCCCATCACCTCCCGAGAACCTTTTTCAAATAAAGGCCGGTATGGGATCTCCCGCTTTGTGCAACTTTTTCGGGCGTGCCTTCCACAAGGACTTCTCCGCCCTCGGCGCCGCCTTCGGGGCCGAGATCGACGATGTGGTCGGCATACTTGATGACATCGAGATTGTGTTCGATGATGACAACGGTCGCCCCTTGGTCGACAATGTTGTCGATGACTCCGAGGAGACGTTTCACATCATCGGAATGAAGCCCCGTCGTCGGTTCGTCGAGGATATAGAATGTCTCCGCGGTGATGCGCTTGTGGAGTTCGCGGGCGAGTTTCACCCGTTGCGCTTCGCCGCCGGAGAGCGTCGGAGCGGGCTGGCCGATTTTCAGATAGCCGAGACCGACATCGATGAGGGTCTGCAATTTGTGGGCGGCCTTGGGAATGTTCTTGAAGAAATCGCGAGCCTCGGCGATGGTCATGTCCAACACTTCGGCGATGTTTTTGTCCTTGTATTTCACCTGCAGGGTCTCGCGGTTGTAGCGGGTGCCGCCGCAGGCTTCGCAGGTTACATAGACGTCGGGGAGGAAATGCATCTCGATCTTGATGAGGCCGTCACCATGACAGGTCTCGCAGCGTCCTCCTTTCACGTTGAAACTGAAACGTCCCTTCTTGTAGCCGCGCATCTTCGCCTCGTTCGTCATGGCGAAAACATCACGGATATCGTCGAAGACGTTGGTGTAGGTGCCCGGGTTGCTCCGGGGGGTGCGACCGATCGGGGACTGGTCGATGTTGATGATCTTGTCGATCTTCTCGTGACCTTCGATGGCGTCGAAATCGCCGGGATCGAGCCTTTTCGGATACACCTTGTTGTGCAGCCCCTTGTAGAGGCAGAAATTGACGAGTGAACTCTTCCCGCTTCCGCTCACGCCCGTGACGACGGTGAGCACGCCTTTCGGGAAGCGGACATCGATGTTCTTCAGATTGTTCTCACGTGCGCCTCTTACCGTTATATGGCCATTTCCCGGTTTTCTCCGATGGGAGGGGACGGGAATCTTTTTCCTTCCCGAAAGGTAATCACCCGTGATCGAGCCCTCGGCTTCAAGGAGTTCCTCATAGGTGCCTTGGAAGACGAGTTTCCCGCCGTCGGCGCCGGCTCCCGGTCCGATATCGATGATCTCGTCGGCGAGTTGCATGGTCTCTTCATCGTGTTCGACCACGATCAGCGTGTTCCCGAGGTCGCGCATCGACTTCAATGTCGAGATGAGACGGCGGTTGTCGCGCTGATGGAGGCCGATGGACGGTTCGTCGAGGACATAGAGGACACCTGTGAGTCTCGAGCCGATCTGCGTGGCGAGACGGATCCGTTGGCTCTCGCCTCCCGAGAGCGTCGCGGCTCGCCTGGAGAGCGTCAGATAATCCAATCCGACGTTTTTCAGGAAATTCAAGCGCTCGGTGATCTCTTTCAACACCATGGCGCTGATCGTTTTGTCGGTCACGGACAGTTCGAGATTGTCGAGGACTTCCAGCAGACCGATGACGCTTTGGCTTGTCATCTCGATGACGTCCATCCCGCCGACTTTTACGGCGAGCGCGGCTTCATTCAGCTTTTTCCCACCGCACTTGCGGCAGGTCCTCTCGGTCATGAGTGTCTCGATCCATTCGCGCATGAAACGGGAGGTCGTCTCCACATAGCGGCGTTCGAGGTTGTTGATGATGCCTTCGTAATAGTCGAATTTCTCATGCTTGATCCGTGAAGACCGTCCTTGGAACCTGAATGCCAACGGTTCGTCGGAACCGTAGAAGATGAGTTCCTTCTCTTGTTCCGTCAATTCCTTGAACGGTTTCCGCAAATCGATGCCGTAGTGTTCCGCGAGGACGACGAGTTGCTTGAAATGATAGGTGTGGGTGTTCTGCCAGCCCTTGATGGCACCTTCATAGACGGATAGCGCCGGATTTTGCACAAGCAGGTCCGGATCGACCTTCTTGTTGTAGCCGAGTCCGCCGCAGGCATCGCAAGCCCCGTAAGGCGCGTTAAAAGAGAAGAGACGCGGCTCGAGTTCGCCGATACTGAAATCGCAATGCGGGCAGGCGAAATGCTCGCTGAAGGTGTGGGCGTTTTCGTTGATGAGCACCACGACCTTGCCTTCACCCAACCGGCTTGCGGTCTCCAAAGAATCATAGAGACGTGACCGGACCGCTTGTCGGAGTTTCAACCGATCGACCATCACCTCGATGTCGTGGGTCTTGTTCTTGTCGAGGTCGATATCCTCTTCCAACTCTCTTACCGTAGCGTTGACGCGCACACGGACGAAACCTTCCTTCTTGAGGTTCTCGAGCGTCTTCTTGTGGGTCCCTTTCTTCCCGGCGACAACCGGTGCGAGAATCTCGATGCGACTTCCCTCTTCGCGCTCGAAGACCCTATCGGTCATGTCCTCTATGGTCTGAGAAGCGATCTCCACCCCGTGGGTCGGACAGACGGGCTTGCCGATCCGCGCATAAAGCAGCCGGAGATAGTCATAGATCTCCGTCACGGTCCCGACGGTGCTTCGCGGGTTCTTCGACGTGGTCTTCTGGTCGATGGAAATCGCCGGGGAAAGCCCTTCGATGGACTCCACATCCGGTTTTTCCAAATTGCCGAGGAACTGCCTGGCGTATGCGCTCAGACTCTCGACATATCGTCTCTGGCCTTCTTTGTATATGGTGTCGAACGCCAAAGAGGTCTTGCCGGAACCGGAAAGTCCCGTCATGACGATGAATTTCTCCTTGGGAATGGAGATGTCGAGATTCTGCAGGTTGTTCTCTTTGGCACCCTTTATGACAATCTCTTTCACGTTTTCACTCCTTGGTGTTTCCGAGCATAGCCAAAAGCTCTTGCTCATCGATGATGTCCACTCCGAGCGAACGGGCTTTCTCGAGCTTGCTTCCGGGATTTTCCCCCGCACAGACGTAGTCGGTGTTCTTGGAGACCGACGAGGTCACCTTCCCTCCCCGGGCTTCAATCATCTTTTGCGCTTCTTGGCGGGTCAAGGAGGAAAGACTCCCGGTGAGGACGAAGGTGAGTCCTTCGAAGTGTCCTTTCGTCTCTGCGGCACCCTTGTGGCGCATGTTCACACCGAGAGAATCGAGTTCGTCGAGCATCTCCAGATTCTTCTCGTCTTCGAAATACGCTTTGACGCTGGCGGCGATTTTCTCACCGACATCTTCTACGGAAAGAACATCCTCGAAATCGGCTTCCCGTAAGTGTTCGATACTGGGAAATCGCTTAGCCAGGCTCTCGGCTGTCTTCTTCCCGACATGCCGGATGCCGAGAGCGAAAAGCAGCTTCTCGAGGCTCCTATCCTTCGAAGCCTCGATGTTGGCGAGAAGTTTCTCGACACTTCTTTCTCCGAACCGGGCCAGACCGACGAGTTTCTCCTTGTGGTCCCGCAAACGATAGATGTCGGAAATCGAGGTGATGAAACCCTCGTTGTAGAAATGTTCCATGATGCGTATTCCCAGACCTTCGATATCCATCGCTTCGCGGGAAGCGAAATGGATGAATCCCTGCACCCTTTTCGAAGGACAGTCGGGATTGGGGCAGAAGGTCTCCGCTTCCGTATCGCTCTTTCGCAAGGGAGTCTCGCATTTGGGACATTCGCCCGTCATGCGGAATTGTTCTTCATCGCCTGAACGTTTCTCCTCGATCACGGCCACGACCTCGGGAATGATGTCGCCGGCCTTGCGGATGGTGACGAAATCGCCGATCCGGATGTCTTTTCCGCGGATGTAGTCCTCGTTGTGAAGAGTGGCGCGGGCGACCGTGCTGCCGGCAATCTCGACGGGAGAAAGATGGGCGACCGGGGTCACCTGTCCCGTGCGGCCGATTTGGAGACGGATGTCTTCGATCCGTGTCATGGCCTCCTCGGCCCGGAACTTGTAGGCGATGGCCCAGCGAGGGCTTTTGGCCGTGTAGCCGATGGTCTTGTAAAGCGGACGCTCGTCCACCTTGATCACCGCTCCGTCGATGTCATAGGGGAGGTCGGTCCGCAAGAACTCGAATTTCTCACAAATGCGGATGGCTTCCTCGATGTCGCTTGCCTCCATGATTCTCTCATTCACCTTGAAGCCCAGACGTTGCAATCGTTTCAGGACTTCGTGCTGGGGAATCCTTGCCTCTTCATCGCGTTCGGCGACACCATAGATGAACATGTCGAGCGCTCTTTGGGCTGCGATACGGCTGTCGAGTTGCCGGATACTGCCGGCGGCGGCGTTTCTCGGATTCTTGAAAAGTTCCTTCCCTTGTTGTTCCTTGGTTTCGTTCCAGGAGAGGAAGGCCGCCTTGGGCATGAAGATTTCGCCCCGGACTTCGATAGTCACCGGTTCCTTGAGTCTTAGTGGTACGCTCTTGATGGTCCGCACATTGTGGGTGACATCCTCGCCCACCGTGCCGTTTCCGCGAGTGGCGGCGCGAACGAACTCGCCGTCCTCATAGAAAAGACTGGCGGCGAGACCGTCGATTTTCGGTTCTACGACATAGGTCACATTGTCGACGATCTTTTTGAGCCTTTGGTCGAAAGCCCGGAGTTCATCGGCATCGAAGGCGTTCGAAAGCGAAAGCATGGGAACACTATGCTCGACTTTCGCGAACCCCTCGAGGACTTCGCCACCGATGCGCTTGGTGGGAGAATCCTCGCGTGCGTACTCGGGATATTTCCGTTCGAGTTCCACAAGCTCTTGGACAAGCCGGTCGTATTCGATGTCGCTGATGGTGGGTCTGTCAAGCACATGGTACTCGTGATCATGACGGTTGATTTTTTCGGTCAACTCTTCAATCCGTTTCTTGGCGGTCTCACTCATGGCTCTCACCTTTCTTCTTGGTGATGGAAGGATGGTTCTTCATGAGCGTCTTCAAACCGTGTTCTTTCGCAAAGGCCACCAGGCACTGTTCGGCCGCCACACTCACCACGAGTCCTTCTCCGAAGGTCTTGTGGATGATCTTGTCGCCTTGGCGCAAATCGTTCTCCCGCGGGCGATAGTTCTCGGTGTGACGTTTGGCCCGCATTTTGCGCGAACGGTTGTAATCCTTGGTGTAGCGCGCCTCGTTCTCGGCGTGTTCACGATTGAGCCCCTCGAGTTTCATGAGTTCCATGTCTATCGGCTTCAAAAAGACGCTATCGGGATTCATGACGGTTTCACCGTACCATTGCCGCTGTTTGGCGTTGGTGATGTAAAGACGGTCCTTGGCGCGGGTCACGCCGACATACATGAGGCGGCGTTCCTCTTCGAGTTCCTGAAGATCGTCCAACGAACGGAAGAGGGGGAAAAGGCCCTGTTCTGCGGCGACGAGGAACACGACAGAGAATTCGAGCCCCTTGGCGGCATGGATGGTCATGAGCGAAACCGAATCTTCCTCGATTTCCTCGGTTTCTCGGCTTTTCAGGGCGATATCTTCCAACACGTAGGTCAAAAGGGTCTCCTTGTCGGAAATTTCGTGACGGGCTTCGGTCTCCTTGATCATGCTTTTGAGTTCGAGGAGGTTCTCGTGGCGGACATCGCCCATCTCGTCGTCCTCGAGGTGGGCGCGATACCCGCTCTCTATGACGAGCTCATCGAGGAATACGTTGAAATCGGTCGTTTCCAACCGTTTTTGGAAATCATTGATCAGTTGGCGGAATTTCTTGAGTTTCTTTTTGGCGTTCTTGGAAAGGGGGAGATCACGGTCCGCGATCGCTTCATGGAGGCTCACGCCTTTTCGTTCGGCGTGATTGGCGAGATTCTCGACGGTTTTCGCGCCGATACCCCGCTTGGGGACATTGACGACCCGGAGGAAACTGTAGTCGTCTTCGGGGTTCACGATGAGCCGGAGATAGGCCACGATGTCCTTGATCTCCTTCCGCTGGAAGAAACTCAGGCTGCCGATGACCTTGTAGGGGAGGCGCCGCTGCATGAATACCTCTTCAAAGGTTCTCGACGTGTTGTTGGCGCGGTAGAGTACCGCCATGTCGTCATAGGCCACGCCCTGGCGGTGGATCCTCTTCAAGGTCTCGGCGACATATTCGGCTTCGTCACGATGCGAGAACCCCTTGAAGAAATGGATCTTCTCCCCCTCGCCGCGGGTCGAGAAGAGGTTCTTCTCGATCCGGTCCTTGTTGGCGCGGATGATCTGGTTCGCGGCTTTCAGGATGATGTTCGTGCTCCGGTAGTTCTGTTCGAGGAGGATGGTCTCGACGTTCCGGTAGTCTCTTTGGAATTTTTTGATGTTCTCGATGTTGGCACCCCGGAAGGCATAGATGCTCTGGTCCTCGTCCCCGACGATGAAGACGTTCTCCTTCTCGTCGGAGAGAAGGCGGATGAGACGGTATTGCGGATCGTTCGTGTCCTGGAACTCATCGACGAGGATGTATTCGAACTGTCTTTGGTAGTGTTCGCGCACGGCGGGCTCTTTCTCGAGAAGACGGATCGTGAGAAGCATAAGGTCCTCGAAATCGACGAGGTTGTTCGCTTTGAGTCTCCTTTGATATTCCGGATAGATCTTTTGGAGATGGCTTTTCAGTGGTTCCTCATATTCTTCGATGATGGAGGGGTCGGCTTTCATCTTCAAAAGATGGGGTTTCACCCGCCGCGGCGGTACGGTCTTCACGTCGATATCCAATGCCTTCATGACAATCTTGATCATCTGTTTGACATCGTCATCGTCTATAATCAAAAAATTCCGGGAATATCCCAGACGGTCGACATGGTCGCGGAGAATCCGCGAACACATGGCATGGAAAGTGGATATCCACATGCCACGTGTGGAAGTCGAGAGGAGGTCGGCGATGCGCATCTTCATCTCGTCGGCGGCCTTGTTCGTGAACGTGATGGCGAGGATGTTGTTCTTGGGGACACCGAGATTGAGAATGATATGGGCGATGCGTCGCGTCAAAACGCTCGTTTTACCGCTGCCGGCGCCGGCGATGGCCATCACCGGACCTTCGGTCGCTTTGACCGCTTCCATCTGTGCTTCATTGAGTCCATCAAACAAGGGGTCCATAAAAATCACCTATGAAAATTATATCAAAAACACACCGGTATTCCCACACAAATAGCCGAAGAAAAAAGCCGACCCCGGAGGATCGGCTTTGTTTCGTCAGACTTTAGGCTCTTTCGATGTTTTCGGCTTGGGGGCCTTTTTGGCCTTCAACCACGTCAAATGTCACTTTTTGGCCTTCTTCGAGCGTTTTGAAGCCGTCCATGTTGATGTGCGAGTAGTGCGCGAAGACGTCGGTACCTTCGTCAGTGGTGATGAAGCCGAAGCCTTTTTCGGCGTCGAACCATTTTACTGTTCCGGTCATGTCTTGTGTCCCTCCATTCTTTCATATATTCCTTAAACTACATGTCGTTCCCAAGAATGGAAGGTGCAAATTCCCATTTCTGCGGTACGATGTTTCGTTTAAGTTCTTTATTAATAATACATCATTTGCAGAAAAATGCAAGAGAAACGTTCACTTTTTCGGTCTGAACGACGATTTCAGTGCCACGGTGCGGTTGAAAACGAAAGATCCCTCCGTGGAATCGTCATCGACGGTGAAATATCCCGTGCGCACGAACTGGTAGGATTCGCCCGTTTCCGGTGTGAGGCTCCCTTCGATGAACCCTTGTTTCACAATCTTGGATTGCTTGTTCACGCGTGCTTCGATCGGTTTGTCGGAATCGGTGTCCTCGAGCAGATTTCCATAGAGGCGGATTTCCGCGGGGACGGCAGTCAAGGCATCGACGAAATGGATGGTTCCGTTGGGTTTTCTCTCTGTGAAACCGGTGCCGCTTTTCGTTTTTGGATCATAGGTCGCATAGATGGTCTCCACCCGGCCGTCCGCATCGTATTCGACCTCGTTCGCCTTGATGAAATACGCGTGCATGAGTCGGACTTCAAGACCCAAAGAGAGGCGTTTCCATTTTTTGTTGGGTTTTTCTTCTAAAAAATCCTCACGATCGATATAGAGGGTGTTGCTGAAAGTGAGTTCACGCATGCCGAGTGCTTCGTTCTCCCGATTGAAGGGGGCTTGCAGTCTCTCCACCTTGTCTTCGGGATAGTTGGTGATGACGACTTTGACAGGATCCGTCACTGCATGGATGCGGCGGGCGTGGACCTTCAGATGGTCGCGGATGTATTCGTCGAGCATGTGGAGTTCGGTCTCGCCTTCTGATTTCGGAAGCCCGAGGGCTCGCACGAAATTGTGGATCGCCTCGGGCGGAACGCCGCGACGACGGAGGGCCGAAAGCGTCACAAGCCTGGGGTCGTCCCAGCCGTCGACGACTCCCTTCTCGACGAGTTGGCGGATGTTGCGTTTGCCCACGATCTGATTGGCGATCTTCAGTTTCCCGAACTCGATCTGGCGGGGAACATTCTCCATCTCGCAATGTTTGACGAACCAGTCATAAAGAGGGCGATGGTCTTCGAATTCGAGACTGCAGAGCGAATGGGTGATCCCCTCGATGGCATCTTCCAAGGGATGGGCGAAATCGTACATCGGATAGATGCACCACTTGTCGCCGGTGTTATGGTGCCTTCCCCGTTGGATCCTATAGACCACGGGATCCCGCATGTTCATGTTGGGACTCTTCATGTCGATTTTCGCCCGGAGGACCTTCTCCCCGTCGGCGAATTCGCCGTTCTTCATGGCTTCGAAGAGACGGACATTCTCTTCCACCGGGCGGTCGCGGTAGGGGCTCTCTTCACCGGGAGTGGTGAGGTCTCCGCGTGTCTTTCTGATCGCTTCGGCGGAGAGGTCGCACACATAGGCGAGTCCCTTCTTGACAAGGAGCATCGCCCGTTCGTACATGATGTCGAAATAGTCGCTCGCGAAAAAGAGTTCATCCCATTCACAGCCAAGCCAAGCGATATCCCGCTTTATCGCCTCGACATAGAGGGTGTCTTCGGTCAAAGGGTTGGTATCGTCGAACCTGAGATAGAAAGTGCCGTCGTAATCTTTGGCGAGGACATGATTCATGATGATGGCCCGGGCATGGCCCAGATGCAAAAAGCCGTTCGGTTCGGGAGGAAACCGGGTTATGGGTCTTTCGTGCTTTCCACTTTGCAAATCATCCTCGATGATCTTCCGAATGAAATTCTTGTCTTCCATGATTGTTCACGCCTTTCTCGTCCATTATACATGGAGGGGGACGGTTCCGCAAAAACTAATCACGGAACGAGTCGTTGAAACTTTCCACAAGGCTCTCGTCCATGAGACCTTCGAATGTCTGCATGAAGGTTTCCTGAGCTTCGGGAGACATTTCACCATAGGAATCGAAGAGGGACTGGACGTCTTCGGGGTCGATCTCGGCATCCTCGTCGGCGATGAGGGCGTCTTGGATTTGTTGGAGTTTCTCGACGGCATCCTTCTCCGGTCCTTCGTCTTCAACGTTCAAACTGTCGGCCAGCAATCCCGCGGCATCCATGTCCTTGAGTGCGGTGCGGATGCCGTCGGTGAAGCCGTCTAGTAGGTGTTCGAGATCGGAATCGACAGCCATCTCCAACTCGATGGCACCCTTGACGATATCGAAGCTTTCGACGCTCACGGCACCGTCGGCGATGCCTTCATCGAACAAGTCTTCCAGTCGGTCGATGTCGATAACAAGGGTCCCGTCTTCATCAAACTCGCCGAAATAAGCGTCACCGATATCGGCCAAAAGCGCTTTGAAGGCGTCGAGATTCTCGATGACGAGATACTCGTCCTCGCTTTCCCCTTCGTCCTTGCCGATGGTGATGGTAGAGACGGTGTATTCGAGGACGGTCGGCGAAGAGGCGGTCTGGTCCGCCCGCATCTCGATGAGCGATCTGACATGGTCGATGGAAAAAAGAGCCTTGATGACAATCTCATCATCATGGAATTCGAACCAGAGCGCATCCAGTCCGATACCCATCGTCCTGCCGTCGACTTCCCGCTCGCTGCGGAATTCCTCAAAACCTTCGAAAGTGTCATAGAGGATCTTGTTGAAAGTGCGCTCATCGAGGGTGAAAACCGTCTGTTTCGCAAGTGCCTTGTTGAAGACGAACTCTTCGAAACGTGTCTCCATGTGTCGTTTGATGTCGAACCTCTCGGGGTCGTAGCCTTCGGGTCCGTGTAAATCATAGAGGTAAGCGGGGATGTCGGTCTCCGCATCATTCCGGAGTTTCGAAACCTCGAAGGTCACCATGAAAGCCTCGTCATGAACCCCGACATGCAACATGCGGTTAGCATAGATGATGTCCACGAATTCAGCGACCAGAGCCATCATGGGCGCTTCTTCATCCTCCCGCAACCATTCGGAGAGGGCCTCCTTCTCGATGGTCATGCGGAGATTATCCAGGTCGAATGTGCCAAAAGGGAGATTATCTTCGACGTTGTCTTCATCGATGGCACCGGTCCAGCCCATGATTGTCGTGAAAAATCCCTGCGTGAAGGGGAGGGATCCGATGCTCAGACGGTCGAATTCGAGGATGTAGTCCTCCTCCGTGTCGCGGAAAGCGCCTTTCATGCGCACGACAGTGCGATAGGTGAACCCGTCGCCGATCTGGAATGAAGCGGCCAGATTCAGCGTGATGTAGCCTTTGTCCGTTTCATCCTTGTCGGCATCGAATGTCGTCCATATACCGGGAACCCGCAAATGCACGGTTCGATTCCCCATATCGAACGTCTCCGTGAACACATAACGACAGGCGTCTATGTCGCAATCGTCGCCGGGGAGGTAGTCGGGATTTATTCCTTCGGAATCTTCCCCGCCGCGGATCGCTTCAAAAATCGCGGTATTCAAGACATCCTGGTGCAAAGCGAACACGAGATCGGCCTCATCGTCTTCCTCGAGTTCGGCAAGTGATCGATCGATCTCCTCGTAGAGGAGTTTCATGGCATCCGCATCCTCGTGATAGAGATGGGTCGGGATGTCATCAAAGGATTTCCCGTCGGACATGATGCCCAAGATTGCGAGCGGGATGCCGACAATGACCACAATGATGATGAAGATGCTTATCAGGAACTTTTTCATTTTTTCCCCACTTTCCGGCCGATGGGCCGAAATGAATTGGCAAAACTATAATCAGACGAGTTCCAGACGGGAATGGCCGTTCATCCCCATTCCCTCTTCCTCGCCGAAAAGCCGGTAGCGATGATACCCCGCCACTCCGACCATGGCGGCGTTGTCCGTGCAATAATCGATTGCGGGCATGATATGAGGCGTATCCCGGAAGGTCTCTTCCACCCTCTCGCGGAGATGGCTGTTCGCGGCGACACCGCCCGCCACGACGAACATTTTCGCATCATGGTCGCGGAAGGCTTTACGGCTTTGGTCGATGAGCTGGGCGACGGCGGCTTTTTGGAAACTCGCCGCCATGTCGGCAGGGCGGATCTTCTCATGACGGCTTTCGAGTTTGTGGATGAGATTTATGACATGGCTCTTGAGGCCGCTGTAGCTGAAACCGTAATCATCTGCAGGTGTGATGCGCGGCATCGGATAGGTGGGTTCCCCTTCTTTCGCCAAACGGTCGATGATGGGGCCGCCGGGGTAGCCCAGAGAAAGCACACGGGCCACCTTGTCGTAGGCTTCTCCGACAGCGTCATCCGCGGTTTCGCCGATTTTTTCGAACCGGTAATGGTCCTTCATGAGCACGAGCTCGGTATGTCCGCCCGAGACAACGAGGGCGAGCAGGGGGAAACGGAGTTCATGATCGATGCCGTTGGCATAGATGTGGCCGGCGAGATGATGCACGCCGACCACGGGGATTCCCCGGGCGAAAGCGAAAGCCTTGGCGGCATTCACGCCGACCAAGAGACTCCCGATGAGACCGGGCCCCTTGGTCACGGTGACCAGGTCGATCTCTTCTTTGGCTGTGCCGGCCTCTTCGAGGGCCTTCTCGATGATGACGGTGATCCTCTTTATATGTTCGCGCGATGCGATCTCCGGCACCACACCGCCGAAAGCCCGATGCAAATCGATCTGGGAGTGCACGATGTTGCTAAGAATCCTCTTGCCGTCGATGTTCACACTTGCGCTCGTTTCATCGCAGCTCGTCTCGATCGCCAACACTTTCATGATCTTTACTCCTTTTTCATCCTTTTCACCATCAACAAGGCGTCCTCGCCTGTCTGATAGTAGTTCTTCCTCGTCGCAACCGCTTCGAAACCGAAATGTTCGTAGAAGCGCTTGAGGTCGAGGTTGTTCTTTTCCATCTCCTGTGCGACCTTCGTCACGCCTTGTTGACGGCAATGACGAAGGACGTGTTCCATCAAGGCTTTCCCATGGCCTTCCTTCCGCTTTGTCTCTTCGATCGCGATATGGAGGATCTCGGCATTCAGACGAAGAAGTGACACCGCGATGAAACCGACGGGGGTATTATCTTTCTCACCGACAAAAACGCCACGGATTCGTTCTCGAACAGATTCTTGCAATCCGTGCGGCCGGGAAGGGCCTCCTTTGCGAGGCTTTCCACAAACGGCAGATTTTTTCCTTGATGGGACGGATTATCATGCGCTGCAAGCCTTCTGCCTTTCGGCTTTGGTCTTGCGAAGATAGTTCGGTGCCACCGTATGTATGTTCTCCACCCTTTTCAAGAAACCGCCCTTTTCCAGCCGGCGGATGTCCGGACGACCGACTGTGATGGTCCGCGGTTCAGCGGTGAGACTTTCGATGAAGGCCGCGAATGCGGTGTGCCGATCCGTCTCGACGGTTTTCATCGTCGCAGCAGAGACCTCATAAAGACCGAGGAAGGCGTTCCCTCTCCGGGCATCGACATTGGAAAGGACCAACCCTTCGGTCCCGCTTGCCATGAGTGCAAGCGAACTGACTGTGTACAGGGGCTTGTCGAGACTCCAGGCCAGAACTTTCGCGACGGTCACTCCGATGCGAACACCGGTGTAACTGCCGGGCCCGACACCGACGACGATGTCATCGAGATCAGTCGGGGTGATGCCTCCGGAAGCACACACATCCTCCACCTTTTTCATGAGATGGACCGAATGATCGTTTTGCCCTTTTCTATGGTGTTCTTCCAGTGGAGAAGACTCTGCGAAAAGACCCACATAAAGATAGTCGGTGGCGGTGTCAATCACCAAGCGAAGCGGCGATTTCCGCATATTCCCCCCTCCCTTCGATGATGCATCTCCTTTTGGTTTCGCCGAGCCACTCGAACTCGATGGAAAGGAAGGAGTCGGGAAGGAAACTCTCGATGTTCTTGTACCATTCGATGATCGCGACACCATCATCGATGATGTATTCCTCGAGGTCGAAATCATCAGTCTCCCCTTCCAGACGGTAGGCGTCGATATGATAAAGTGGCGGATTGTGCTCATAGACTTTCATGATGGTGAAGGTGGGCGAATTGATGGTGTCTTGGATGCCCAAGGCCCTGCCCAGATATTTCGTGAATGTCGTCTTCCCGGCGCCCAAATCACCTTCAAGCCCCAGAACGAAGCCCTTTCCCACATGTAAGGCGAGTTCTTGGGCGAGTCCTTCGGTCTCTTGAAGGTTGTTCACGATACGTACGATTCGCACGGCCTCCACCTCCTTCATACAGTGATAATCTTTCGCGTGGAGTGCATTGATGCCGTCATTCATGCTATAATTGGGTATAACCCCCGCAGAGGATGAGTTTGATGTATATTATACTATACAATCCCCTCTCGAGAAACAGAAAAGCGAGATGGCTCACGAAACGTCTGGTCAACCACTTCAAACGGAACGATGTCCCCTTCCGTTTGAAAAGTGTCTTGAAAATCAAGGATGTCGAACAATATATCAAAGAGGCCCCGCATGATGTCAAACTCCTTTTGCTCGGGGGAGACGGCACCATCAACACCTTCGTGAACCAGACCTACAATCTGCAACTGCCGAGAGAAATCCATCTGATGGGTGTGGGTTCGGGCAACGATTTCCTCCGCTCCTTGAAGAAACAGCAACCGAAGACACAACCAATCCTCCGTATGCGTCACGACAACAAATCCCGTTTCTTCATGAACGGTTCCGGTCTCGGCATGGACGGGGCCATCGCCCACCGGGTCAGTCAGAGTTCACGTTCGGGCGCTTTCTCCTATTTCACCGCCGCGTTGCGCACGTTTCTCACCTACCGGCCCAAATACATGGAAGTCGAGATCGACGGGGAATTGCACAAGTTCAAGAAAGCCTACCTCATCAACATCAACAGCGGCGAATACATCGGCGGCGGCATGCGTGTCACTCCCGACGCCCGCATCGAAGAAGACGAACTGCAGGTCATCGTGGTCCACAGGGTGCGCCGGTTCCTGATATTCCTGATTTTTCTCAGTGTCTACCTGGGTCTTCATACCAAGCTCCGCCGCTACATCTTCACCAAGAAGGCGCGGCATGTCAAAGCGACGATGTTCGCACCGGAGGTGGCCCAGTGCGATGGCGAATGTTTCGCGAAGACGAAGACCATCGAAGTTTCGGCCACGGGGAAAAAAGCGAAATTCCGTGTCTTCGACAAGAAGACCATTGAAAAAAACACGTGATCAACGTGTTTTTTTCATGCGTTGTTCCAATTCCCGGGCGCAATCCTCGAATCCCTTCTTCCCGAGGAGGGCGAACATGTTCCGTTTGTAGGCTTCCACCCCGGGCTGGTCGAAGGGGTTGACACCGAGGACATAGCCGCTCAAGGCGCAAGCGAGTTCGAAAAAGTAGATGACATGACCGAACGTGCGGGCGTCCATCTCTTCCGTCTCGATGACGATCGAGGGGACATTCCCGCTTTCGTGGGCGATGAGGGTTCCCTCCATCGCCTTTTTGTTCACGGTGTCGACGGTCATCCCGGCGAGATAGTTCAGATTGTCGCTGTCATCTTTCTCTTCTTTGATGACGGCATCCCTTCTTGGTCTCTTGACGGAAAACACCGTCGCAAAGAGATGTCTTTCCCCTTCCTGGATGTATTGGCCCAATGAATGGAGGTCCGTCGTGAAACTCGCATTGGCCACAAACAGCCCTTTCCCATCCTTGCCCTCACTTTCACCGAAGAGCTGTTTCCACCATTCGGCAAGATGAGAGAACTTCGGCTCGTAATGGACGAAGAGCTCGATCTTCTTGCCGGCCGCATAGAGTGCGTTCCTGTGAAGGACGTAGGCATCGAGCGGATTTTCGCTTTCGGGATTGGCGAAATATCTCTTTCGGGCGTTTTCCGCTCCCGCGATGACGGCCGCGATGTCGTGACCCCCGAAAGCGACGGGGAAAAGCCCCACCGGGGTCAAAAAGCTATACCGGCCGCCGACATCGTCGGGGATGACGAACGTCTCGTATCCCTCTTTTTGCGCCAGTTCCCGCAAAGCACCTTTTGCGGCGTCCGTCGTGACGACGATGCGTTCGCGGGCCTCGCCCACACCGACCGTCTCCTCGAGCAGACGCCGGAAAAAACGGAAAGCGATAGCGGGCTCGGTGGTGGTACCGGATTTGCTGATGACATTGATGGAAAACCGCTTGTGTCGAAGGTAGTCACGCAAATCTTCCAAGTATTCCCCCGAAATGTTGTGGCCGGCAAAGATGACTTCGGGACCATCGTCTTTCGGGAAGTATGCATCCAAAGCCTCCAAGGCGGCACGGGCACCGAGGTAGGAACCACCGATGCCGATCACCAGCAACACATCGCTCTTTTCTCTTTGTCGAGCGGCCACAGAGCGGATGCGATCCAATTCTTCGCGCATTCTTGCGGGAAGGTCCAACCAGCCGGTGAAGGCGCTCCCGGGGCCTTTTTTCTCTGCCAATGCCTTCTTGGCATTGGCAATCCTTCTTTCGAGATCGGCAATGCTTTTTTTGTCTTGTACAAAGGGGCGCACATGCTCGAGTCGCACATCAATCATCTTTTTCATCCTCCGTTTCCTTTGTGGGATTTCCTCCATGCCATTCACGGATCCAATGGGGAAGTCTTTTTTTCAAGGGGGCGAACCCCTCCTTCAATGTGACTATCATTCGCCTTGGCTGTCTCTTGAGAGCCTTCCTGCTCAAAGAGAGCCGTCCCTCCTCGTCTATAGAGAGGACCTTGAATTTGTAGGTCTTCGCTTGTTGGAGGAAATCCTCGATGTCATAGACATAACCATGCACGACTTCGGAGATGTGGACGAGGCCTTTTCTCCCGTCGACGTCGACAAAAGCCCCGTAGGGCTTGATGGCTGTGATTGTGCCTTGAACGACATCGCCTTCTCGCATGATGGCACCTCCATGAAAACTGTTTTCAGTATAGCACAGAAACGACGCAGGGAAAACATGGAAGGGGTGGGTACGTGTATTCCATGGGCGATGCACGCGTATCGTGTTTCGTCTTTGTTAAGCGATTTCCCACCATCATGGTGTCTCACGCCCACAAAAAAAGCGCCCCGGGGCGCTTTCATCCGGCATACCGGTGCGCGATGGAACTCGCCGCCGCAGCGGCGATGGCACCGACAATATCATCGAGAAACGTGTGGCACTGGTCGGTGTTCTTGCCGATCTCATCGAGTTTCTTGATGATGCCGGGTTTTGTCTTGTCCACGTAGCCGAAATTCGTGAAGCCGATGGAACCATACACGTTGACGATGGCGAGCGCCAAGACCTCGTCGACACCGTAGAGGCCGTAATCCTCCAGCAGCATCCCCCGCAAGGGCTCGCTCATGGCGCCGCTCTCGGCAAGTTTGTCCAGTTCGAGACCGGTGAGGATGGCGTTTTGGACCTCGCGTTTCATGACGACCCGCTCGACATGCTCCAGACAGGTCTTTTCCGAAAGACCGGGAATGTATTTCCCTTGCAGACCGTATGTGATGGCCGCGATATCGGAGAGTTCCACACCGCGTTCTTTCATCATCTTGACGACGACATCGCGCGTTTTCGTGTCATTCACACGATCATCAGCGTATTCCTTTGGAATCTTCGCCGTTTCGTTTTCTGCCATCTCTTCACTCCGTTCTTCAGATGTGTTCGACGCCGATGACGCCCGGAACTTCTTCGAGAAGGAGAGCCTCGACACCTTGGGTGAGAGTCGTGTCCACGAGGGCACAACCGACGCAGGCTCCCGTGAGTTCGACATAGACAATACCGTCCACGAGTTTGACGAAACGGATGTCACCGCCGTCGCGATTGATGTAGGGGCGGATCTTCTCTATGACTTTCTTGACTTGTTCTTCCATCTCTTTTTGTTCCATGCTGTATGACACCTCTTTTCTACGGGCCATTATACATGATGGAGGTGTTTCTGTGGAGAAAAACGCACAAAATTTCTCAGTTTTCCTTCCTGCGCTTGAGAATAAAATAGGGTGCGTTGGGCGTTGTCGATTCCATCAGATAATCGAAAATCCTGTCTTTGTCCTTCTGGGCGAAACCCTTCAAGCGGAGTTTCTCCCCGCTCACATCACCGACAATATAGATGTAGTGGTCGAGATAGTCCACGTAGCGCTCGCTGAACGTCTTCAATTCGAAAGCTTCCTTGAAATCTTTCACCAAGATGAAGTTTCCGTGATCCGTCTCGACGGCCTCTTGTTTTTCCATGTTCTCTTCGGTCATGCTCACACCCGCTTTCCGTCACGTTTTCGGTTCCGGAGGTACTCTATTCTGCTCTTCTTTTCCAAAAGGAGGACACATTCGGCCGTGATCGCCTCTTCCTTGCCGATTGGTCCGACCTTCTCTCCGCGTGTCGCTTTCACACTCACTCT
>Ga0207421_10000805_pt1 | contig 40515 bp, 25 predicted proteins | sample SodLakKL_010_SED_4_FD_187542 | JGI IMG/M metagenome (GOLD analysis project Ga0207421, IMG submission 187542) | Alkaline sediment microbial communities from Lake Tanatar, Kulunda Steppe, Russia - 8KL_010_SED (SPAdes) (version 2) | ecosystem: Environmental > Aquatic > Non-marine Saline and...
CGTCCGTCACGCGACGGAGCTGGATCTCTTCTTCGTTAGGGTTGTCAACGAAGACACCGATAACTTGGCCATCGTAGACCAGCCGATCGTTGAAGCTATTTTCGCCATCGTCGAAGAGACGGTCAGCTTCGCTCGGTGGGGAATCTTCGTCACCACTAACACTCACGGTCTCAGGACCGTCAGCTGCGTAGATTGCCTCGACGTCCGGGGTGCCACCGCTCGGCCCGCCACCCCGGTTGGTCGGTCCGACCGGGGTTGCCGTAGCCTCGCGGTCGGCGACGGATGCACTGCCGCCCGACGAGGAGTCAACGATGATCAGCGCCGCAAGCGAGTTCACGGGGGTCGTCGACGCCCGTGATCGCCTGTCCGCGGCCGGTTACCTCCCGGACGCCTCGATCGAGACGGTCGTCTACCTCGCCGAGCGGCTCCGTAAGCCGGTCCTGGTCGAAGGCCCCGCGGGGGTCGGCAAGACCGAGCTGGCGAAGGCGATCGCGACGGCCCGCGACAGCGAACTCATCCGCCTGCAGTGCTACGAAGGTCTCGACGAGGCCAAGGCGCTCTACGAGTGGAACTACAAGAAGCAGCTGCTGCGCATCACCCATGCCCGCGGCGGTGACGCATCCGGCGGCGAGGACTGGGACGAGGTCGAGGACGACCTGTTCGGTGAGGACTACCTGCTCGAGCGTCCCTTGCTCCGCGCGCTGCGCAACACCCGGGACACCGTGCTGCTGATCGACGAGGTCGACAAGGTCGACTTCGAGTTCGAGGCGTTGCTGTTGGAGATCCTGTCCGATTTCCAGATCACGATCCCCGAGCTCGGCACCGTCACCGGTCAGCGCCATCCGTTCGTGGTGCTCACCTCCAACAACACCCGCGAGCTCTCCGAGGCGCTCAAGCGTCGCTGTCTCTACCTCTACCTCGACTACCCCACGGTCGAGCGCGAGAAGGAGATCGTGATGTCCCGGGTGCCGGAGGTGCCCGAGCAGTTGGCCGACCAACTGGTGCGCATCGTGCGATCCCTGCGCCAGCTCGAGCTGAAGAAGCCCCCCTCGATCTCCGAGACCCTCGACTGGGCCCAGACCCTGCTCGAGCTCGGGTTCGACACGATCGACGAGGGCGTCGCGAAGAGCACCATGAACGTCCTGCTCAAGTACCAGCAGGACGTCGAGAAGGCCAACGGCCACCTCCGGCTGCCACCTCGCCCGGAGATGAACTGAGCCCATGAGCGGTTCCCCGCCCTCCGCGCCGACCGGGGTGCCGGCCCCCCGCGCCGAGGACCCGACCGCCGCCGCGACGGCCGACAAACGGGTCCTGGTCATCGCGGTGGTGGTCATGTTCCTGCTGGTGTCCTTCGGGGTCGTGAGTGGCGCGCTGTTCAACCCCTCGGCGTGCGCGACGATCGATCCGGACCCGGTCGCCGCGGGCGTGGCGGGGGGGTCCGGTGACCTCGATCGGGTGCTCGCAGCGTCCTTCCCCGACACCGACCAGGAGACCCTGGGGGACATGACGGAAGCGCTCGGGTCGTTGTCGGACCGGCTCGGTCCGGTCACGGGTGTCGCCGAGGTGACCGGCGCGACCGGCCTCGGGGTCACCGAACGCGGCATCGCCGCGATCGGGCCGGTGACGAGTTCGCTGAACCCGGGGGGATCGGAGGTGCTGGCTCGCGTGGACGTCGGTGACGGTCGGGTCGTGGGCAGCGGCGAGACCCTCTGGTCGGTCGCGGCCGTCAACGAGCTGACCGGGCAGGTCGACGCGGTGACCCCGCTCGACCCGGAGCTCGAGGCCCGGACGTGCGTCAACACGTCCCTGATCAACTCGCCGTTGGCCTTCGCCCTGGATGCGCGTGACGATCAGCTGCTGCTGCTGCGCATCAACGAGGACGGCGGCGAGCCGGAGTTGGAGCTGCGCGATGCCCTACAGGGCCGCGTGTGGGGGGCGATGCTCGACATCGGGATCGCCCAACCCGGCCTGCAGGGGGCGCGACTCACCGGCCGGCTGGGCCCCGGGTCGGTCGTGACCGGCATGCGCACATCGCCCGGCGACGAGATGCCGGTCGTGACCGCGGTCGAGCGCGACACGGGAGATACCGCCTGGCTCCTCGGGCGCGACGACCTCGACGCGTTGCTCGATGGCCCGTTGCTCGATGGCCCGTTGCTCGATGACGAGATGTCCCAGACCGCGACGGTGTGGGCGGTCGGCGAGGACCGCGCCATCGTGTCGCTCACGGCCGATCCCGACCCCGACGATCCGGCCGACGCGGAGGTCGCGCTCCCGACCAGGCTGCTCGCGCTCGACCTCGACGGCGGGGAGTTGATCTGGGATGCTGCGCTCGGGGAGGGCGATGCCGTCCGTCACGTCGAGCTCGACGGCGACGCGACCTGGGTCACCACCACGGGGGACGGTGGGGAGGTGCGTTTCGGGCGCTTCGATCCGGACGGCGAGGTGACGCTCGACACCGGCACCGGCGGTGACGACGGGCGCACCGCCGTGCTCGACGACGGTCGCGTCATCACGGCGTCCGACGGGAGCATCGGCCTGATCGGGCAGCGCGGGTTCTCCACGGTGGGAAGCGACCTGCAGGCCCGTGACGTGGTGGCCCACGACGACGCGGTGACGTTGCTGCTCGACGGACCCGACGGCGGGACGATCACGGTCACGTTCGGCACGTAGCCGGGCGGGTTGCGGAGCCGGCGCCGTTCGCGGCCGTGACGAGCCCGTCCCGGAGGTACCGTGACCCCCGACGAGGAGCATCACGTTGTCGGATCAGCTGTCACAGGTCCTCGCCGAGGGCCCACCACCGGTCAACGGGTTCCTGCAACGCGTCCTCGACTTCGTCGCCGCGCTACGCCGTGCCGGGGTCGGGGCCACCCAGTCCGAGGCGATCGATGCGTTCCGCGCGATCCCGCACCTCGATCTACTGGAACGCGACCAGTTGCGCGAAGCGCTGGCGGCGGTGACCGTCACCTCGCAGACGCACCGGCGTGCCTTCGACGACCTGTTCGAGCTGTACTTCCCGGCCCGGCGTGCTGCCGACGACGACACGCCGGACGTGACCGACGATCCTGCCGACGAGATGGACCAGGACGACTACCTCGCGGACCTGCTGGAATCGCTCATGCAGGGCGGTGACGACGCCATCCGGCAGATGGCGCGTATGGCCGTCGAACAGTTCGGCCGGGTCGAGGGCCGCGACGGGGGAACGTCGTACTTCCAGTACAAGGTGTTCCGGGCCGTCGATCTGCCGCAGCTGTTGAAGGACCTGATGGGCCGGGCGCAGGACGACAGCGACAACGAGCTCACGGCTCTGCAGGAACGCCTCCACCGCGACGAGTTCGAAGCCCGACTCCGGACCTTCCAACAGGAGGTCGAAGCGGAGATACGCCGGCGCGCCGCCGCGCAACGTGGTCTGGATCAGGTGGCCGACCGCATGACCCGACCGCCGGTGGAGGACCTGGACTTCTTCCACCTCACGGCCGAGGATCAGGCCCAGCTCCGGGCCCAGATCCAACCGTTGGCGCGCAAGCTCGCGACCCGGGTGGCCGTCAAGCGACGTCACGGCAAGGACGGTCGCCTGGACGTGCGCCGCACGGTCCGACGTTCGCTGTCGAGTGGGGGGATCCCGTTCGAGCCGTCGTTCAAGCCGCGCCGTCCGCACAAGCCCGAACTCTTCGTCATCTGTGACGTGTCGGGTTCGGTCGCGTCCTTCGCGCGCTTCACCCTGATGCTCGTCCATGCCCTGCAGGAACAGTTCAGCAAGGTCCGCTCGTTCGCGTTCATCGACACCCTCGACGAGGTCACGGCCCTGTTCGAGCAGAGTGATGCCGGCGATGCGATGAAGCGCATGATGTCGGAAGCGGAGCTGGTCTGGCTCGACGGCCACTCCGACTACGGGCACTCGCTCGAGCGGTTCCATGCCGAGCACGCCCAGGACATCACTCCCCGTGCCACCGTCATCGTGTTGGGGGATGCACGCAACAACTACCGGCAGGCCAATGCCTGGGTTCTGCAGGACCTGCAGCGTCGGGCCCGCAAGGTGTTCTGGTTGAACCCGGAGCCGATCCAGTTCTGGGACACCGGCGACTCCATCGCCACCAGCTACGGCCGGTACGTCGATGACATGGTGGAGGTCCGCAACCTCAAACAACTCGCGAGGTTCGTCGAGCGGATCGCGTAGCGAGAGCATGCGGTTCGAATGGAGCGGTTCGCGTCGGGGCCAACGCGCACGAGCTCGTAACGCCACGGTGAGGTGGCGTCACGAGCTCGGGGGTGCGTCAGGGCGTGCCGTGCCTGGGGTCGCGGGGGGTCGTGGACGGGGGCTCGGGTGGCGCCCCGGGAGGAGCGTCGACGGAGGGTGGACGGTCAGAGGGTGGATGGCCGCGGATGGGCACGGTGGTGGTCGTCAGGCCGGAACGGGGGTGGTGCCATCGACGGGTGCCGTCGGCGCGTTGGGTGACCACCCACCCCTGGCGTTCCTTGGTCAGGTTGTGTCTCGAGCAGCTGGGAGCCAACTGGTCGATGTCGGTCAGACCGGGCGCATCTTGTGGACGACTCGGGTGCCAGGAGCGGGCGTGGTCGGTCTCGCAGACACGTGCCGCGACATCGCACCCGGGGCTGGTGCAGGTGTCGTGCAGCGCGAGCGTCGTGTCCTTGAGCCAGTCGGGGCCGATCCGGGCACGCCGGCCGACGCCGACGACCGAGCCGGTGTCGTCCAGGATGATCGTGCGTAGGTCTGCGCCGCGTTCGTCGATCAGCCTGCGCGCGGTGGTGGCCGCGACCCGGACATGACCGCCGAGCAGCGTGGTCAGCAGCCAGGCCGGTGTCTGGTCCCGGTCGAGCAGGGTGGAGAGGTCGGCGCGCAGGAGCAGCTGCACCCGTGATCGCATGGGCCCCGAGATGGTCGGTGCGCCGGGGTGGTCCGGGTCGGAGCCCAGTTCGAGGCTCAGCGACCGCTCGAGGTGATCGATCAGGCGGTGCAGACGCGCGCGCCCGGCGGCGGCGACCGGCGTCGGGGCTGAGTCGCCGGAAACGCCCGGTGTCCTGATGGCACCATGGTCGTCCGTTCCGGCGTCGGACCGACCGAGGTTCACGGCGGCGTCGAGGAGCGCGAAGTTGGTCGGGCCGAGCTCGCCCCAGAAGCGGCCCCCGGTGCCGTCGAGCCGGGGCTGGAGCGCCAGGTACTCGGCCCGCTCTGCCTCGACCTCGCCGTCTTCGACCTCGGTGGGATCGATGGCCGCGAGATGCCAGCGGATGGTCCGGGTCAACGCATCGGGTTCGACCTGGTGTCCGTTCCGGTGGCTGCTCGCGAGTGCATCACCGATCGCCGCGTCGACGCGAGCGTCGAGATGCCCGGGTAGTGGCCGGACGGCGAGCACGACCGACCGGACCTGCGCCCACGACACGGCGCCCGTCCGGAAGGCACCGTGCAGCGTGGGGATGCGACGCATGATGCCGGCGGCGGTGCGCAGCATGCGGGTGTCCGCGCCGGTGCGGCGACCGACGATCGACAACCAGGTGTCGAGCCCGACCCCGGTGGTCGCCTCGGCCAGCCCCGTGTCCTCCAGGAGCAGGATCGCATCGATGGCATCCGCCAGCAGCCGATCGACCTTCCGTAGGTCCTGGAGCAGCATGGCGAGCTGCGGCACCTCGGAGAGGACGGGAAGGCCGAACGGGTGCGCCTCGAGATCCTCGTCGGTGAGCGCGGGATCGGTCGGGTCGTCGGGCACCGGGAGATCGTGCAACCGGGCGAGCGCCGGTGGGGGATCGGCCGCGGCCGTCGGCGACGGTTCCGGCGGGGTGGCGTCGTAGCGCCCACGCGTCTCCCGGGCCAGGGAGGGACGCCGCGTCCCACGCACCCCGCCCGCGCGCGGCGACGTGGGGCGTTCCGTCGTCGGGGCGGCGGAGGTGGAGGTGGGGTTCGCGGTGAAGGTCATCTGACAAACATAAGTTCGGAACGCCGGATGCGCAACAGCGAATGGTGAGAAAGTGTGGAAGAACCCGGAAACGCGCGACGTCACCGGAGAGCGCACACCTGCAGGAGGTGGGCGGCGATCACCGCCTGCGGTCGGCCGCCTCCCGGGTCGCGTAGCGTTCAACGTGACGCAGGATCGACGTGACCCCGGGCCCGAGAGGTTCATCGTGAGCGCACAGGACCCGCTCTACTACTGGAGCTACCTCGGCCTCGATGAGCTCCTGGGTGCACAGCGACTGGTCTCGGCCAGCGGTGGTCGTGAACCGGCCCACGACGAGTTGCTGTTCATCGTGACCCATCAGGCGTTCGAGTTGTGGTTCAAGCAGATCCTGTGGGAACTGGATGCAGCGATCGAGGCCCTGGGTCAGGAGCCGGTGCCGGAGGCGGCCATGGGTCAGGTCGTCCGCAACCTGGAGCGGATCGTCGCGATCCAGCCGCTGTTGGTGCAGCAGTTCCAGGTCCTGGCGACCATGACGCCGCTCGACTTCCTCGACTTCCGGGACGAGCTGATCCCGGCCAGCGGCTTCCAGTCGGTCCAGTTCCGGTTGATCGAGAACCGTCTCGGGCTCCCGCCGCGGACGCGACTGAAGATCAAGGGGGCGCGCTACACCTCGCGCCTCTCCGAGGAACACGCACAGCGGCTCGAGGCCTCCGAGTCCGAGCCGACCCTCCTCGGGGTGCTGGACCGGTGGCTGGCGCGGACCCCGTTCCTGCGCTTCGGTGAGTTCGACTTCTGGGCGGCCTACCGCGAGGCCGTGGAGACGATGCTGGAGCGCGACCGGCGTCTGATCGAACACAACCCCAGTGTCGACGAGGTGGTCCGCCACCAACAGCTCGATGCGTTCGAGGTCACGCGCGACACCTTCGGCCCGCTGTTCGACCACGACGCCTGGGAGGCGCTCCGGGCCGGGGGCAAGCGACAGCTGTCGCAGGAGAGCTTCCTGGCGGCGCTGCTCATCAGCCTCTACCGGGACCAACCGGCGCTGCACCTGCCGTTCCGGTTGCTCACCGCCCTGATCGACCTCGACGAAGGGTTCACCGCGTTCCGCAACGCCCACGCCCAGTTGGTGCACCGGACCATCGGTGGTCGGATCGGCACGGGCGGCACCTCGGGGCACGAGTACCTCCAGGCGGCGGCCCGCAAGCATCAGGTGTTCACCGACCTGTTCGACCTCGCGACCTATCACCTGCCTCGCAAGGAACTCCCACACCTTCCGGAGCAGGTGCGCGAGCAGATGTCGTTTAGGTACACGACCTGACGGACCTCGGTCCGTCAGGATCCCTGTTGCCGCGTACCGGTACGGCTCAGCCCCCGATGACCGGCACGCGGGCCATGGCCTCCGCGACCTTCCCGGCGGGGTAGTCGTAATCGGTCAGCTCGCCGGCGAAATAGGCGTCGTAGGCCGCCATGTCGAAGTGCCCGTGCCCGCACAGCGCCGTGAGGATGACCTTCTCCTCGCCGGACTCCTTGCAGGCGAGTGCCTCGCGGATCGCGGCGGCGATCGCCACCGTCGGCTCCGGGGCGGGGACGATCCCCTGGGTGCGGGCGAAGGCCACGCCGGCCTCGAACGAGGTGGTCTGGTCGATCGCTTCCGCCTCGAACAGCCCGAGTTCGTACATGTGGCTGATCAGCGGTGACATGCCGTGGTAGCGCAGGCCACCGGCGTGGATCGGGTCCGGCACGAAGTCGTGGCCGAGGGTGTGCATCTTCATCAGCGGCGTCATCCCGGCCACGTCACCGAAGTCGTAGCGGTACTCGCCCTTGGTCAGCGAGGGGCAGGCGGCGGGTTCGACGGCGAGGATGTGCGGATCCATCTTGCCGGCGAGCTTCTCGCGCAGGAACGGGAAGAACAGTCCGGCGAAGTTCGAGCCCCCGCCGGTGCAGCCGACGATCAGGTCCGGCTGTTCGTCGACCTTCGCGAGCTGCAGGAGCGCTTCCTCGCCGATGATGGTCTGGTGCAGCAGGACGTGGTTGAGCACGCTGCCGAGCGCGTACTTGGTGTCCTCGCGCTGGACGGCCATCTCGACCGCCTCGGAGATCGCGATGCCGAGCGACCCGGGCGAGTCGGGGGTCGCGGCGAGGATGGCCCGGCCGGCTTCGGTCAGCTCCGAGGGCGACGAGTGCACGGTGGCGCCCCAGGTGCGCATCATCGACGCGCGGTAGGGCTTCTGGGTGAACGACGCGGCGACCTGCCAGACCTCGCACTCGAGGCCGAACTGCGCCGTGGCGAACGCCAGGGCGGAGCCCCACTGGCCGGCACCGGTCTCCGTGGTGAGCCGCTTCACCCCCTCCATGGCGTTGTAGTAGGCCTGGGGGACCGCGGTGTTGGGCTTGTGCGAGCCGGCGGGAGAGACGCCTTCGTACTTGAAGTAGATGCGGGCCGGGGTGTCGAGCAACTGCTCGAGGCGGCGCGCCCGGTACAGCGGTGAGGGCCGCCACAGGGCGTAGACGTCGCGCACCGCCTGCGGGATCTCGATGTAGCGCTCGGCACTGACCTCCTGCTCGATCAGGGCCATCGGGAACAGCGGCGCGAGCGCGTCCGGGCCGATCGGCTCGTGGGTGCCGGGGTGGAGCGGTGGCGGAGGCGGGGCCGGGAGGTCGGCGACGACGTTGTACCAGTGGGTCGGCATCTCGCTCTCGTCGAGCTGGATCTTGGTGGCGTCGCGATTCACCGGGGTTGCCTCCTGAGCAGGCGCCGTGCCAGCGCGGGCGCGGTGGTCGGGTGTATTGGAACCATCGCGGAACGGTAGCCCGCACGGTGCCGCCAGGACAGTTTCGGAGACCGGCTTCGCTAGCCTGCTCCAGATGTCACGCCGCGTCGGACTGCTCGGGGGCACCTTCGACCCCCCACACCTCGGTCACCTGGTGGTCGCCGAGTGTGCTCGCGTGGAGCTGGGGCTCGACGAGGTGCGCCTGTTGGTGGCGGGTGACCCCTGGATGAAGAAGACCACGCTGTCACCGGACGACCGGGTGGCCATGGCGCGCGCCGCCGTCGCCGACGACCCGTACCTGAGCGTCGACGACCGTGAGGTGCGACGCCAGGGCCCGACCTACACGGCCGACACCCTGGCCGAGATCCGGGCCGAGGAGCCCGACACCGAGCTGTGGTTCGTGCTCGGCGAGGATGCCGCGGCGGGCCTCGCGGAGTGGAAACGGGTGGACGAGGCGTTCGCGCTGGCCACCTTCGTGGTGGTCACCCGGCCGGACAGTCCCGTGCCCGACGCGTCGATCCTGCCCGACGAGGTGGTGCACCTGGAGATCCCGCAGCTGGAGGTCTCGTCCACCGAGTTGCGTGAACGGTTCGTCGAAGGACGGGCGACCCGCTACCTGGTCCCGGTCGGCGTGGACAGCTTCGTCCGTTCCCACGGCCTCTACGGCGCCACCGACGTCCGGGGCCGGGATGGCTGACGGCGACCGTGAGACGCCGACCCCGGGCAGGGCCAGGCGGAGCGATCGCACCCCGCGGGAGCGCAGGCGCGACCGGCGTCGTGCCAGCCGCGATGCACCGACGGCGCCCGGCCGGCGATCGTCCGCCGCCGCCCACGAGCCGAGCCCGCCACGAGTGCGTCGGCGCTCCCGGATCCGGACGGTCACGATCCTCGCGGGCACGGTCGTGGCCGCCGTCGTCGCGGTCACGACGGCGGTGCTCACCGGCATGGTCGATCGGGCCGTCGAGCTGGTGGCGCCGGACACCCCGGTGTCCGCCGAGGCAGAGGTGCTGGGCGAGCGCCAGCCGAGCCTGGTGATCGTGACCCACGACGAGGACGACACGTCGGGCAACGCCGGCGGGGTGACCGTGCTGGCCTACGACCGCCAGACCGGGCAGGGCTCGATCGTGTTGGTACCGACCGCGATCCTCGCCGACGTTCCCGGCTACGGGGCGTTCCAGCTACGTGAGGCCTTCGCTCTCGGCGGTGCGCCGCTCGTCGACATCAGCCTGGCCAACCTGTTGGGGGTCGAGTTCGACGGTGCCGCCAGCGTGTCGGGTGCCGGTTGGTCGTCGTTGTTGGCTCGGACCGGCGGTTACGAGGTCACCGTGCGCTCGCGTCTGAACGATCCGGATGGTGACGCGACCCGCTTCGAGGCCGGGGAACAGTTCCTCGACGGTCACCGGCTGGCGGAGTACCTGACCTTCCGTGGGGACTCGGAATCGGAGCTCGAGACCCTGCCCCGCACACAGGACGTGCTGCTGGGCCTGCTGGACCGGCTCGCCGCTGAACCGGAGCTGCTCGACGAGATGTTCGCCGATGACGCGCCGATGGTCGAGACCGCCGACACCGGACTGCTGCGCACCCTGCTCGGCCAGCTGGCCGAGGCCCGGGCGGAGGGTCGGGTCACCACCTTGACGTTGCCGGTCGCGCCCCTCGGTTCGGGCCGCGAGGACAGCTACCGCCTGGACGCCGCCCGCGCCGCGGCGTTGGTCGACGACCAGCTCGCCGCGTCACGGCCGACCGAAGGTGCGGGCGTGGGCCGTCGTGTCCAGATCCTCAACGGCAACGGGGCCGAGGCCGTCGGGCAGCGGGTGGCCGAAGGACTCAGCGGGGGTGGCTACCGGGTCGTGCTGACCGGCAATGCCGACAACTTCGACTACGGGACCACCCTGATCGTGGTCTACGACGACGCCCCCGAGCAGCTCGCCGTGGCGGCGGACGTCCGCGACCGGCTCGGGGTCGGTGAGATCCAGCGTTCCGCGACCCCGCAGTCGGTCGTGGACGTCACGATCGTGGTCGGGGCCGACTTCCTCGAATGAGGCGGAGCGGCGTGAACCTGCGTCGCTCGGTGACCGGTCCCGCGCGGCCACCCCGGCGCTGTGGTTCCCTACAGATCATGTCCCGTCCTCGACCCTCCGAGATGCCACGTGCCCGCAACCGATGAGGCCGTCGCCCTGGCCGTCACCGCCGCCGATGCGGCCGATGACGTCAAGGCGACCGATCTCACCATCCTCGACGTCGCCGATCTGTTGGCGCTGGTCGACGTGTTCCTGCTCGCCACCGCCTCCAGCGACCGGCAGCTCAAAGCCATGGCCGAGAAGATCGAGGATCGCCTGCGCGAGTTCGATCGGAAGCCGCTGCGTCGCGAAGGGACCCCGGCGTCGGGCTGGGTACTGCTCGACTACGGCGACCTGGTCTGTCACCTGTTCTCCGCCGAGCAGCGGGACTTCTACGCACTCGAGCGCCTGTGGGCGGACGTCCCGAGGCGCGACCCGGTGACCGGTGCTCCGCTCGACCCGAACCACCGTGCGACCGCCTCGCTCGGTGTGGACCGCGTGGTCGGCGGGGCGTGAGACGGCTGGTCCTGGTCCGGCACGGCGAGTCGCGCTGGAACGCCCAGGCGCGCGTCCAGGGACAGCGCTGTGCGGGGCTGTCCGCGGTCGGTCATGCCCAGGCCCGGGTCACGGCGAGCGCGTTGGCGAGTGCCTACCCCGAAGCGGTCCTGGTGACCTCGGACCTGCAGCGCACCGCGGAGACCGTCGCCCCACTGGAGCTCGAACTGCGACGCACCGCTCGCCACGACCCGGTGCTGCGCGAGCGGTCCTTCGGTGCCTGGGAGGGGCAGCTCCGCACGGAGATCGCGCAGGGGGACACGGCGCGATGGGATCGTTGGCTCGCAGGTGAGGACCTGATCGCCGAGGTGGGTGGCGAGTCCGCCGATCAGCTCGCCGATCGGGTCGTGCCCGCACTTGCCGGGCTGCTCGACGCCACGGCTCCCGGTGGGGTGACGATCGCGGTCAGCCACGGCGGGACGATCCATCACGGGGTGCACCGCTGGTTGGGTCTGACCGCCGGCACGCTCGGCGGGGTGGCCAACACCTCGGTGACCGAGATCGTCGCCTGGGACGGCACGGTGGAGGGCCTGGTCGGCAATCTCGACGGCGGTGGACGGGTCGTGCTCGACCGTTGGAACGAGGTGGCGCACCTGCCGGTCGAGCTGCGAACCGCCTGGCGACCGAAGGTGTCGTCCGAGGCCCGGCCGCCGCAGGAGGTTCCGACGGTGGGCCGTTAGGTCTCGTGCTCGACGCCCGCCAGGTGCTCGATCAGCCGGGCTGCGGCATCGAGGCCGGACAGGGCGGCGCCCTCGACGCGGCCGCCCGCGAGACCGTCACCGGCGATGGCCAGCGGGGCGGTGTGCGTGGTGTCGAGGACGCTGTCCTCGCGTGTCTCGGCCGTGGGCTTCGCGTATCGCCACCGGTGGACGTAGAGCACGTCCGCATCCGTGCCGAGGTGCGCACGTGCCAACTCGACGAGCTCGCGGCCCACCACGTCGTCCGGGTCGTCGAAGTGCTCACGCGACCAGCCGCCGGCGCCGTGGATGGTCACCGCCGGGGTCGGTGAGGCACCGGTCGCCCGGTTGTCGGTCAACCACATGATGGGACCGTCCTGCAGGCGGGCGGCGCCGCGGGCCGGCAGGGCCGGGGTCGCATGGGGCCGTGCCAGAACCGAGATGCAGGGATCGAAGACGATCTCGTCGAGTTCCCGACGGTGCTCCGGGTCGAGACGCACCGAACCGGCGTCGAGCAGCGCGAGCGTCTGCGGCACCGGCGCGGTCAACAGCACCGCCTGGCCTTCGAGCGTGAACGGCGTGAACCCGTCGCGAAGGGTTCCACGCAGGCGCCACCCGCCGCTGATCGCCTCGACGGCCTCCACGACGGTGCCGAGTCGCACGTCGAGACCAGCGCTGAGATGCTCACCGATGCGCCGCATCGTCGGTTCGCCGTGATAGCGGGGGTGACCCTCGGAGGCGTCGGTACCGTCGGACGCCGTAACGGACGCCGTGTCGGGCGCCGTCAGGTCAGGGCTGCCGTGGAACCAGGTCCGGGTCACGCCCGCAGCATTCCAGCCGTCGACCAGGGCCTGGAAGGTCGCACTCTTGGCGGTGAGGAACTGGGCGCCGTGGTCGAACACGGCATCACCCACCGTGCGCGTGGCCACGCGGCCACCCGGGGCGTGGCCCTTGTCCACGATCACGACGTCATGGCCCGCGGCCTCGAGCTCGTGACCTGCGAGCGTGCCGGCGATGCCGGCGCCGACGATCAGTACCTGGGACATATCGACCTCCGAACTCGTTCGCAACGACACCGGGGGACGGACCGGCCCGGCGGCGACATGATGCCGTCACACGGGTCCGCGACACCCCGGACCACAGACGGGGCTCGGCGGTGAGGAGAGGTCGCATGCGGCTGACCGCGATGCAGACCGGCCGCGATGCAGACCGGCCGCGAGGTGTTCGCGACCGAGGGTCAGTCCTCCTGCCCGGGAGGTCCGTCGCCCTCCGGACCCTGCCCGCCGCCCGGCTCGCCCTGTCCGCCCTCGTCCGCAGGGGGGTCGGTGTCCTCCGGTGGATCGGTCGCATCGTCGGTGGTGTCGTCGGGTTCCGGCGAAGGTTCCGCGGGGGTCTCCTCGGGCTCGTCGGGCTCGTCGGACCCATCCGGGGCGGTGGGCTCGTCGGGGTCCGGTGCGTCGGTCTCCGGCTCTGCGGGGGAGGGGTCGCCGTCTTCCGCCTCGGGCTCGTCGATGTCGGAGGGGTCCGTCTCCTCGACGGTCTCCGGCTCATCCGTCGGATCGGCCCCGCCGAACGGCCACAGGACCGCGAGCGCGACGAAGGCGAGGAGCAGGACGGCGCCCACGGCGAAGGCGCGCCAAGGTGGGCGGGATCCGCGGGCCTCGTTGGACGTGTCCTCGTGGATCGCCATGGTCGGATCCGCGTCGGACTGCACGTCGGAGCCCGACGCGCTGCCGCTGCCGGTGCCGCTCGCACCTGGCGACGCCGCGACCTCGGCCAGGTTCGGGGCTCCCGGGGTGAACGCCACGGTCAGTGGCAGCGTCGCCTCGCGGGACGAGCCTCCGGGTGAGCCGGTGGGTGCCCCACCGAGCAGGTCCGCTCGCATCGCGGTCGCGTCGGCGTATCTGTCGGCAGGGTCCTTGGCCAGCGCGGTCACGAGCACATGTCGGAGTCCGTCCGGGACATCCGGTCGGTGCTCCTCGATCGGGCGGGCCTCGCGGTTGAGGTGGGCGTAGGCGATCGCCAGTGGGGCCTCGGCGGTGAACGGCGGTTCGCCCGCGAGTTGCAGGTAGAGCATGCAGCCGACCGCATAGAGATCGCTGGCCGGGCTGGCCGTGCCGCCCTCGACGAGTTCCGGGGCGAGGTAGCTGGGGGTGCCGAGCACGGTTCCGGCAGCCGTCAGGCCGGCGGTCGCCTCGTTCATCGCCTTGGCGATACCGAAGTCGGTGAGCTTCACGCCCCCGTCCTCCGGAAGGATGACGTTCGCCGGCTTCACGTCGCGATGTACGAGGCCGGCCGCATGGGCCGCCGCCAGGGCCTCCAGCACGCCGGCGGTGATGGCGATCGCCACCTCGACGTCCAGCGGGCCGTCCTGGGCGACCAGTTCGGCCAGGGTCATGCCCCGTACGAGTTCCATGACGATGAAGGGTTGACCATCGTGCTCGCCCGTGTCGAACACGGTGACGGCATTCGGATGCCGCAGCCGGGCGCTGTCCCGGGCCTCGCGTAGGAACCTGGCCTTCGATGCCGCGTCCGGGGGGCGCGTGAGCAACTTCACGGCGACGTCGCGTCGGAGCACCCGGTCGTGCGCGACCACGACACGACCCATCCCGCCCTCGCCGAGGACGTCACCGAGTTCGTACCGATCTGCGAGCACCGTCACGTGCACCCCTTCTGCCCGGAGCAGGCTAGCTCGCCTGCTCCGGTGACGATCGTGGGGGGCCACCGTCGCCGACGGGCCGGGGATCCGCCGGTTCCTCGTCGCCCGGCGAGGAAGAAGAAGAACACCTTTTTCGGCCGAGGGGTTCCAAGCCACAGTGTGGAAGAACAGCACGCTGTGGTCCGCCCGGTTAGGACATTGGTGTCGTGAACTGGATGGGGGGATCGCCTATCGGCGTTTCTATAGGTAAACATAGGCGGAAATCTTTCCTATACTTCTCCCACTTGGAACATATCGCTTCCCCCGATCGATGAAGAGGAAACCTGTCATGGTTACTCATGCGCAAGAAGCAGAGGATGTCGTCCGTTCCTATCTGGAGAGCATCCTGGATCCCAGCTTCGTCTCCCCGGAGATCGACAAGTTGGAGAAACAACTCCAGGAGGAGACCGATGTCATCCAGATCGCGGTGTTGAAGCAGGCACTGATCGACGAGCGTGAAGGCACGTCGCTCGAAGACGCGTTCGTGGAACACGCGAAGGCTTGGGCCGATTCGACGAACGTCGGCGCGAAAGCCCTCAATGAGATGGGCGTAGAGCCCAGTGTGCTGTCACGTGCGGGTTTCGACGTCCGCGAATTGGAGCCGAAACGCGGCCCGGGCAAGTCGACCGAACGAGCCGCCCCTCGGACACGCGTGACCAGCGAGGACGTCGAGCGTTCGATCCGGGCCCACCCGGCCGGGACGATGCTCAGCGTCTCGGAGTTGGTCGACAAGACCGGGGCCAGCAACGCGACCGTGACCAAGACCCTCAAGGGCCTGATCGGCGACGCGGTCAAGGATCCGATCGACGACCCCGACCACTCCGGGCGAGGTCGCGCGGCGAAGCTCTACGAGCGCATCTGACCCACGGCAACACGTCGGCCACGAGAGCAGACGCCCGGATCTGCCCGGACCTGTGATGGCATGCCAGACATGTGATGGCACGTGATGAGCCCCCACCACGGTGGGGGCTCATCGTTCGTGCGTCGCTGGCGATGCGGGTGTTGCATCGACGAGGATCCGTCGAGGTGGTGGACCCGATGGGATTTGAACCCACGACCCCCTCCATGCCATGGAGGTGCGCTGCCGGACTGCGCTACGGGCCCGTGTCGCGGACGTGTTCGTCACGCGGCGGGGGAGCGTACACGCCCGAGGCGGGGGCACGCGAACCGCGCCACCCCGGCCGGTCATCGCCCGCGAGCCTGGTGGGGGTGAGCGCTACTCTCCGGCGGTCCGCTCCCGGAGGCCGAACCACCCGATGACCGATGTCCCGACGCCAGACGCCAGTACGCCGGTGACCGCCGGCGGCTCGCCTGTGACCGACGACGGCCCGGAGCGCTACGACCCTCTGGCGATCGAACCGTCGATCGCGCAACGCTGGTACGAGCAACGCACGTATTCGTTGCGGCCTCCTGCGGGCGAGCCGAACGACGAGCCGGACGTCGAGCGGTTCTACGCGCTCACCATGTTCCCGTACCCCTCGGGTGACCTCCACATGGGCCATGCGGAGATCTTCACGATCCACGACGCGTTGGTCCGTCACCTGCGGATGACGGGACACCGGGTCCTGAACCCGATCGGCTGGGATGCGTTCGGTCTGCCGGCGGAGAACGCGGCCCGCAACCGGGGCGCCGACCCGAAGGCGTGGACCTACGCCAACATCGAGGAGCAGCGGTCCACGATCGTGCGTCTCGGGTACTCGTTCGATTGGGAGACCGTCCTCTACACCTGCGACCCGTCGTACTACCGGTGGACGCAATGGCTGTTCCTCGAACTCTACGACGCGGGTCTCGCCTACCGGCGCGAGGCGCTGGTCAACTGGGATCCGGTCGATCAGACCGTGCTCGCCAACGAGCAGGTCGTCGACGGCCGCGGGGAACGTTCCGGTGCCGTGGTGCAGCGCGTCCCCCGTACCCAGTGGTTCTTCCGCATCACCGACTACGCGGACGAGTTGCTCGAAGGGCTCGAGGACATCGATTGGCCCGAGCGGGTGAAGAACTCGCAGCGTGCCTGGATCGGTCGGTCCGAGGGTGCGGAGATCACGTTCAAGATCGCCGGTGACGGCGACCAGCCTGCCGACGAGATCCTCGTCTACACCACGCGTCCCGACACCATCTTCGGTGCCACCTACTTCGTGTTCGCGCCGGAGCACCCCATCGTCACCAAGCGCATGGCGGGCGACGAGGACTATGCGGCCTTCCTCGAGGAGGTCTCGCACCGCTCCGAGATCGAACGACAATCGGGTGAGGGCGGGGGCAAGCGCGGATACCGGCTGCCCTTCCGGGTCGTCAACCCGTTCACCAACGAGGAGATCCCGGCGTTCGCGGCCGACTACGTGCTGATGGACTACGGCACCGGCGCGATCATGGCGGTCCCGGTCGGCGACCAGCGGGACTTCGAGTTCGCGCGCCAGCAGGGGCTGGAGATCCGGGTGATCATCCACCCGACCGGTCCGGACGGCGAACTCCTCGAGCCACTCGACGCCGAGACCATGACCGAGGCGTACACCGGCCCCGGCGTGATGGTCAACTCCGGTGCGTACGACGGCCTGCCGTGGGACGAGGCCAAGGAACGCATCATCGCCGACGTCGAGTCCAAGGGCTGGGGCACCGAGCGGGTCAACACCCGGCTCCGCGACTGGTTGGTCTCTCGGCAGCGGTCGTGGGGCCCGCCCATCCCGATCGTGCACTGCGTCGAGTGCGGTGAGGTGCCGGTCCCGCTCGAGCAGCTGCCGGTGGAACTCCCCGACGACCTCGATTTCCAGGTCCAGGGCTCGCCGCTCGACCAGCACCCGACGTGGAAGCACGAGGCGGACTGTCCCCAGTGCGGCGATGCACGCGCGACCCGCGACATCGACACGCTGGACACGTTCGTCGACTCGTCGTGGTACTTCCTGCGCTACCTCTCGCCCCACGCCGAGGACCGGGCCTGGCCCCCGGACGCCGCCGACCGCTGGTTGCCCGTGGACCAGTACACCGGCGGTGTCGAGCACGCGGTGCTCCACCTGCTCTACAGCCGGTTCGTGGTCAAGGCGATGCGCGACCGCGGCCACCTGCGTGCCGACGAGCCGTTCCAGGCGCTGCTCAACCAGGGCCAGGTCATCATGGACGGTGCGTCCATGTCGAAGTCCAAGGGCAACCTGGTGGTCCCCGGCGAGGTCTACGACACCTACGGCGCCGACACGCTGCGCGGCACGATGCTGTTCGCCTCGGCCCCCGAGGACGACATCGACTGGGCGGACGTCTCCCCGACCGGGATGTACAAGTGGCTGTCCCGCGTGTGGCGGCTGACCATCGCCGAGGTGGACGGGGCGGCCGGCGCGGGCCCGGCCGTGTCCGAGGTGGTCGCCACGGCCCTGCGCCGCGCCACCGCCGAGGCGATCGTCGGTGCCAGCCAGGACTACGACGCACGCAAGTACAACACGGCGATCGCCAAGCTGATGACGCTGACCAACGCGGTGCTGGATGCGACCCGCGGGGGTGAGAGCGGTCCGCCGGTCCGTGAGGCCCTGGAGGCCCTGCTGACGATGCTGGCCCCGGTGTGTCCGTTCATCACCGACGAGCTGTGGCAGCGGTTGGGCCACGAGGGTTCCGTCCACGATCAGCGCTGGCCGGTCGCCGACACCTCCCTGTTGGTACAGGACGAGGTGCAGATGGTCGTGCAGGTCAATGGCAAGGTGCGAGGTCGGATCACGGTCGAGACCGATGCGGCGCCGTCGGCCGTGGAGGCCGCAGCCCGCGCGAACGAGGCGGTCGCCGGTCACCTCGAGGGCGAGGTGCTCAAGGTGATCGTCATACCCAACAAGCTGGTCAACTTCGTGGTGCGCGGCTGACGGTCGGTCCCATCGAGGTGCGGACCGGCTCCGGGCTGGGAAGCCACAGCCACAGCCACAGCCACAGCCACACAGCGCCAGACAGCCACAGACAGCCACGGATGGAGGCATGATGGGTGGGGTCGCGGTCGTGACCGACTCGACCGCCGATCTGCCGACGGCTCTGGTCGAATCGATCGGCCTGCGGGTGGTGCCGTTGTCGGTGACCTTCGGCGACGAGTCGCTCATCGCCGGTGTGACCCTGTCGCGGGAGGACTTCTACGCGAGGCTCACGGAGACCGATCGGATCCCGACCACCTCGCAGCCGGCACCGGTGTGGTTCGAGGAGGCCTACGCCGACTGCGTCGACGACGGCAAGGACGCGATCGTGTCGATCCACTGCTCCTCGGCACTGTCGGGAACGGTGGGCTTGGCACGTGACCGCGGCGCACGGATGCCCATCCCGGTCGAGGTGATCGACAGTCGACTGGTCGGCGGGGCATTGGGGTTGGCGGCGCTGGCCGCGCACCGCGTGGCCGAGGACGGGGGGTCCGTCGAGGCCGTGGTCGCCGCGGCCGAACGGGTGCGGCGGGCCGCGCGGAGCCTGATCGTGGTCGACAGCCTCGATCACCTGAAGCGTGGTGGGCGGGTCACGGGAGCGCAGGCCGCCCTCGGAACCGCGATGCGGGTGAAACCGTTGCTGCATCTGACCGCCGAGGGCCGGGTCGAGGTGCTGGAACGCACCCGGACGTGGTCGCGCGCGCTCGACCGGGTGACGGAGCTGGCGGCGGAGGCAGCCGCCGGCGCGTCCGTCGACATGGTGGTGGTCCATGCGGTCGCGCCGGACCGGGCCGACGAGCTGACCGAACGGTTGTCAGCCCGGCTGGACGTGAGGGAGCGGCACCACACGTTGATCGGTCCGATCGTCGGCACCCACGTCGGACCGGGCGCGGTCGGCGTCGCGGTGGTCCCCACGCGCTGAGCGGGATCGACCCCGGTCCGTCCACAGCGCCGGGGTGATCCGTGGCCGCCACCGGCGACCTGGGGTGCAGCCTGTGCTGCATGGACGACCCGATGCACGAGCCGCCCCCTGATCCGTCCCGTGCTGCGCGGGTCGCCCGGTGGCTCCAGCCGAGCCCCCCGGAGCTGGCCGGGCTGGCCGTGCTGGTGCTCGGCGCCGTCGTGGCCAGCGGCCTGATGTGGTTCCAAGCGGCGCAGCGGCCATCGGAACTCGGCAGCGGTGCCGCGACGGCCGGTGTGGCGGTGGCTGCGGACCTGACCACCGACGGCCCGGCACCGGGGGTCACCGACGAGCCCACCCCGGGTCCGCACGACCTCGAGGGGTACGCAACGGATGCTGGCGACCAGGCAGGAGCCGGTCATGCGGGCGGTCCGGGATCCGTCGCCTCCGCGGACGTCACGGAGGCCACGGAGGCCACGGAGGCCACGGTCCACGTCACCGGGGCGGTGGCGAACCCCGGACTGGTCGTGGTGCCGGTCGGGAGCCGTGTCGGTGACGCGGTGGCAGCGGCCGGCGGCCTCGCCGGGGGCGCTCAGGACGAGCGGATCAACCTCGCACGACCGGTGGTCGACGGCGAACACGTCCACGTGCCGCGTGAGGGCGAGGAGCTCCCGCCGGCCGGGTCGGCGCTCGGCGGGCCGGCGCTCGGTGGGGCGGAGCCCGGGGGCGTGGTGGGCGGTGCGGGCCCGGTGGACGGGCGGGTGGACATCAACCGCGCCGGTGCCGCAGAGCTCGAGACCCTGCCTGGCATCGGCCCGGCGCGCGCGGAGCAGATCGTCGCGCATCGCGAGCAACACGGGCCGTTCGCCGCCCCCGGTGACCTCCGTGCCGTGTCGGGTATCGGGGAGGTGATCTTCCAGGGACTCGCCGAGCTCGTGACGGTGGGGTGAGCGACCGGGACGGGCAGGCGCCCCTGGGGGCGGCGTTGGGACCGATGCCGGTGTGGGCGGTTGCGGGGATCGGTGGGTCGCTGGTGGGGGAGATGGTGGGGGCGCGGGTCGCACCCGCGGTCGGCGCGGTCGCCGCGGGCGCGGCGTTGGTCTCGTCGGCGGCGGGGCTGGGGGTCCTGCTGGTGATCGCGGTGTCCGCGCACCGCCGGGGCCGGGTCGACCTGCCGGTCCGGGTGGGGCTCGCGGCGTCGCTGCTGGTCGCGCTGGTGTGCGGGGGTGGGGTCGTGCTGCGGATCGCCACGACCTCGGTGGGGTTGCTGCCGGAGCTCGCGGATCGTGGCGGCCAGGTCGAGCTCGTGGCGAGCGTGGTCGCGGAGCCGCGGCCGATCGCCACCGGCTGGCACGTGCTGGTCCGGGTCGACGAGGTCGAGGGGATCCCGACCCGGGAGCGGGCGGCCCTGACCCTCGACGACGACCCCCCGCCGCTCGGATCCAGCTGGAGGGCACGTACCTCGGCCCGCCCGCTGCCCGAGGGCGGGTACGGCGGATGGTTGGCCCGCCAGCACGCCGTGGTGGTCCTCGATCCCGTGTCGTGGGCTGCGGCCGGTCCGCCCGGGCGGCTGGCGTCCGCCTCGGAGCAGGTGCGGGAGCGGGTGCGGCAGGCCGCCACCCGTCACCTCGACGTCCGCGTGGGAGGCCTGCTGGTCGGGTTCGTGACCGGTGACCGGCGGCTGCTGCCCGAAGCCGACCAGGACGCGATGCGGGCCACGGGACTGACCCATCTGACGGCGGTCAGCGGGTCCAACGTGGCGATCGTGATCGCCGGGGTGTTGGCGGTCGCGACCGTGCTCCGGGTCGGGGCGCGTGGACGACGCATCGCCGTGGCATCGATGGTGCCGTGGTTCGCGTTCGTGACACGGTTCGAACCCAGCGTGCTGCGGGCCGGCACGATGGCGGCACTGCTGCTGCTCGCCAGCTCGCGGGGACAGGTCCGTGATGCCCGGCATGCCCTGGCGGGTGCCGTGCTGGTGCTGGTGCTGATCGATCCCCGGCTGGCGGGATCACTCGGACTGTTGCTGTCGGCGACGGCGACCGCGGGGGTGCTGGTCGTGGCACCGTTGGTGCGGGTCAGGCTGCCCGCCCGGCTGCCCCGGCGGTTGGCCGAACTGACCTCGATCACGATCGGCGCCCAGGTCGCGGTGGTCCCGGTCCTGCTCGTCACCTTCGGGGAGATCGGTCTGGCCACCATCCCCGCGAACCTGATCGCCGTGCCGGCTGCGGCGATCGCGGCCACGCTGGCCTTCGTCGGGACCGCCCTGGCGTTGGTGCACGTGGAACTCGGCGCGCCGCTGTTCGCGTTGGCCGGGCCCGCGACCCGGATCGTGCTCGCCGCCGCGCATGGTTTCGCCGGTGTCGGTGGCGTCGTCGAGGTGGATCGACCCGCGACCGTGATCGCGCTGCTGGCCGCCTGCGGGTGGGTCATCGCCAGGCGGGGACGAGCCGCGGCGCGGGGGACCGCAGCCATGGTGCTGGTGGCGGTGCTCTTCGCCGGCGCGCCGCTGGCGACCGGACGGCTGCCCGCATCGGGGTTCACGGTCACCGCCATCGATGTCGGCCAGGGCGACGCCTTCCTGGTCGAGACGCCCGGCGCCCGGGTCCTGATCGATGCCGGCGGTGACGACCGCGCGGCGAGGTGGCTGCGGCAGAACGGGCGCGTGCGACTCGATCTGGTGGTGGCGACCCACCCCCATCTCGATCACATCGGCGGGGTTCCCGACGTGCTCCGGACCGTGCAGGTGGATGCCGTGTGGGCCGCACCGCTGCCCACCGAGCTACCCGAGGCGGCGGAGACGTTCGCGCTGGCCGCAGCGATGGGTGTGCCGGTACGGGCACCCACGAAGGGCGCGCAGGTCCGGGTCGGGGATCTGCGGGTGGAGGTCCTGCATCCCGGGCCCGGTCGGCCCTACCGGTTCGCGCGGAGCGAGCTGAACGAGAGTTCCTACGTCCTGCGATTCCACCACGACGGCCGCCGGGTGCTGATCACCGGCGACGTCGAGCGCGAGGCGCAGGCCGACCTGCTCGCGGGGGGCGCGGAGCGACTCCGGGCCGAGCTGTTCACGGTGCCCCACCACGGGTCGCGGACCACCGATCCGGCGTTCCTGGCGGCCATCGAGGGGCGGGTGGGCCTGATCAGCGCCGGGCGCGACAACCGGCACGGCCACCCGCACGAGGAGATCGTGGACATGCTCGCCGCAGCGGGTGTGACGGTGCGGCGCACGGACCTCGAGGGGACCTTCACCGTCGAGGTGCCGGGCGCCGTGGATCGTCGTGCATCCCGACGGCTCCTCCGGTCGAACGTCCAGGTTCTGCATCCAGTGGCGCAGGCGTGGTCGGTCGTTCGTCGGTTCCCCGACGCCCTCGCGTCGACCAACGTGGGCGAACACGACGGCGCAGCACCAGCGCCGTCCCCTGCACCAACCCCGTGCACGATCCGAGGAACAGGAGTTCACCATGTCCGTCGCCCGAGTGACCGAGATCAGTGCGAAGTCGGATACCAGCTTCGAGGACGCCGTCAGCACCGGCATCCAGCGGGCCACCCAGTCGCTGCGCAACGTGCGTTCGGCCTGGATCAAGGAGCAGCGCGTCGACATCTCCGGCGACTCGGTCGCCTCCTACCAGGTCAACATGATGGTGACCTTCGAGTTGGAGGACTGACCAGACGTCCCACCCGGCGGGGGAGGTCGGCGACCGGTCGGTCACCCCCGCGCGGTAGGACCGCGTCCGGATGGGGTTCCCTTGACTCGTGATCACTGAACGGTGAGTCGCTGATCGGTGAGACCTCGACGAAGGTGGCAGCCCGTGCCGAGCAGGCGAACGCGGTCGGCGACGATGCGTGCGGGTCAGGTCGTGGCCGCGATGATGGCGGCGGCGGTGCTCGCTGTCGCCTGTACGCCCGCGCAGGACGATCCCGGGGCGCCCGAGGAACGAACCGACGATGCCCCCACGACGGGTGAGACCGATGACGCGGCTGCGCCGTCGACCGCCGGCCAGGCCCTCGACATCGTCGCGCTGGTCCAGGACTTCGCGCCTCAGACCGTGGCGGTCGAGGTCGCGATCGACCAACCCGGCCAGATGGCACAGGGGGCCGGCAGTGGGGTGATCTGGCGATCCGACGGGGTCATCGTCACCAACCACCATGTCATCGCCGAAGCCGACGACATCACCGTGGTGCTGGCCGATGGCACGCGCTACGAAGCGGAACCGATCGCGTCGGACCCGCGCACGGACGTCGCCCTGATCCGCATCGAGGCGGAGGGTCTTCCCACCGCGACGTTCGCCGATCAGTTGCCGGAGATCGGTGAGCCGGCCGTGGCCATCGGCAACCCCCTCGGCTTCCAGAACACCGTGACCGCCGGGATCGTGTCCGGGGTGGACCGGTCACTCCCGATCATCCCCGGTCAGCCACCGCTGGTCGGCCTGATCCAGACGGATGCCGCGATCTCTTCGGGGAACTCCGGTGGCGCCCTGGTCGGGGCCGACGGCACCGCGATCGGCATCAACGTGGCGGTGGTGGACGGGGATGCGGCGCCAGGGGTCGCGCAGGGGCTCGGGTTCGCGATCCCTGCCACGACGGTCGTCTCCGTCGCGGAGCAACTCCTCGAGGACGGCGCGGTCGAACACGCCTACCTCGGCATCGCGGGGGTGGGCCTCACGCCGCAACTCGCCGAGCAGTTCGGGTTGGACGAAGACCGCGGTGCCCTGGTCGGCGAGGTCGAGCCGGGCGGGCCGGCCGACGACGCCGGGCTGCAACAGGGCGATGTGATCGTCGAGTTGGACGGCGAGGAGCTGGCGGATCTGGGCGACCTGCTCGGCATCCTCCGGGGCCGGGAACCCGGTGACGAGGTCGTCGTCGGGTTCGTCCGGGACGGCGAGACACAGACCACGGAGGCCGTCCTGGCTGAACTCCCCGACGAGGAGGCGGTCCCGGCCGAGCCGTTCCCCGAGGACCCGGACGACCCGGACGGGCTGCCCTGACCGGTAATCTCGCCCCATGACCTCTGTGCTGCTGTTGACCGGTGACGACGACCTGCTGCTGATGCGGGAGCTCGAACGACGGTTGGACGGGCTCTGCGCCGACGACCCGGAGCTGAGCGTCGACCGCTACGACATCTCGGAGCTCGAACACCTCCCGGAGTTGCGCACGACCTCGCTGTTCGGCGGCCGGACCTGCATCGTGATCCGCGGGCTCGAGACGATCGCGAAGGACGGGCTGAAGGAGGAGTTGGAGCGCTACCTCGAGGCCCCGTCGCCGGACGCCGTGCTGGTCCTGGTCGCCCGTGGGACCGGCAAGGTGCAGAAGATCGCGAAGCTCGCCAAGGCCAACGGTGAGCGGATCGACGTCAAGGCCCCCGCCGATTGGGACGATCGCGGCTGGGACCGCCTGGTCGGGGAGGAGTTCCGCCGGCTCCAGCGCAAGGCCGACGCGACCGCCATCGCCGCCATCCGCACCCATGCGGGCAGCGACGCCGGTGCGATCGCCTCGCAGGTGGGCAGCGTCTGCGCCAGTCACGCGGGTGTCCCCACCCTGACCGCGGAACACGTCGATGCGGTGGTCCAGGGGCACGGGAAAGTGTCGGGGTTCGCGGTGGCGGACGCGATCGGCGAGCGCGACCCCTCCGCCGCGCTGGTGTCCCTGCGCGGCGCGTTGGATGCGGGCGACGCCCCGCTCGCGATCCTCGGGGCGATCACCTACCGGATGCGGCAACTGCTGCTGGTGCGCTCGGGCGCCAACGCGAAGGACGCCGGCATCCGCGGTGACGGGCAGTACCGCCGGACCAAGGTGATCGCGGGGGCCTTCAACCCGGGCGAGCTGGCGTGGTGCCACGACCGTCTGGCGCAGCTCGACCTCGACCTGAAGGGCTCGGAGTTGCCGGACGAACTGGTCCTGGAGCTGGGTGTCATCGAGATCGCCAGCTCGCAGGAGGTCGGGGCACCCTGGAACCCGCTGGCCGGACGCGCCACCGTCCGCTGAGACGGCTCAGCTGGCGACGTGGCCGAGATGCACGGCTTCGGTGACCGCGCGCACGGCGACGGCCATCGCATCGAGCGGTGCACCGTCGGCGCGTTCGGCGGCGCTCACGACGGCCAGCGCCCGGTCGAGCCCGGCACGCCGGGCACCGAGGTAGTTGGCGACGACCCGGTCGGGATCGGGCTCGGCACCATCGAGGTGCGCGGCGACCGCGGCCTGACAGCGGGCGCGGCGGAGGTCCGCGAGCAGGCCCAGGCGTTGTCGCCGGGTCCACAGGTCCTTCGGCACGACCTGCCGCAGGCCCTGCTCGAGGCGATCGATGCCGAGGGCGTCTCCGAGTTGCAGCAACACGTCGGCGACCGCCGGGACCTCGGCATCCGAGACCTCCGCATGCACGGTGGCGACGTCCGGGATCAGCGCCAGCTCCCGTGCCGAGGCGAGCAACCGGGCGAGGTCGGGGTCGACCAGGTCGTCGACGAGTCGACGGGCATGCGCGACCCGGGCACGCTGCTGGTCGTCGGTGCCGAGCGTCGACCATGCGTCCAGCATGGTCCTGGCGATGTCCACCAGGACACCGCATCGCTGTTCCGGGGGCTCCGTCGAAGGATCGCTGAGCAGCGTGCGCGTCAGCTGGGCCAGCAGGTCCTCGAGCGGAGCCTCGAGCGCGCGGATGCGCGCCGGTTCCTGCAGGGCGTCCAGGCCGTCCAGGTGGTCCCACCAGCGGTCGGCGTCGATGCCGAGCCGGGCAGCCTGGAACGCCCGGACGACCTCGGCCGGCGGAGCCCCGGTCTCGTGGCCGAGATGATCGACGAAGCTGACCCCCATCCGATCGACGACGGCGTTGGCGAGCTGGGTGGCGATCAACTCGCGGCGCAGACGGTGGCGGGGGAGCAGGTCGGGGAACCGTCGCGTCAATGCCGGCGGGAAGGCGCGGCCGAGCGCGTCGCGGCTGAGGGTCGAGTCCGGTACGTCCGAGGCCAACAAGGCCTCCTTCATGTACCGCTTCGCCCAGGCCACCATGGTCGCGAGCTCCGGACGGCTGAGTCCGGCTCCGGCCTCCATGCGGGTACGGAGCACCTTGTTGCTCGGCAACACCTCGACCCCGCGGTCGAGGTCGGCGTCGCGCTCCAGCCGTTCGAGCAGGGGGATGTAGGCGTGGAGCAGCCCGGGACAGCGCACGGATTCGCGCGAGATGGCATTGGCCTGACGATCGACGGTCCGAAGCGCTGCCGTGACCACCTCGTCGACCAACTCCACGAGCAGGTGATCGCGTTCCACGCGGTCGAGCCGTCCTTCGTCCTCGGCCAGACGGAGGAGGATCTTGATGTTGACCTCGAGGTCCGAGGTGGCCACGCCGGCCGCGTTGTCGACCGCGTCCTGGTTGACGTGGGCTCCCCGGCGAGCCAGTTCGATCCGCGCTCGCTGCGTGATGAACAGGTTGGCGCCCTCGCCGATCACGCGTGCGCGCACCTCGGTGGCGTCCACGCGCAGCTCGTCGTTGGCACGGTCGCCCAGGTCTTCGTGACGCTCGGTCGACGCCTTGATGTAGGTGCCGATGCCGCCGGCGAAGAGCAGATCGACCGGTGCGCGCAGGATCGCCTGGATCAGCTCCGGTGGACTCAGCTCGTCCACGTCGAGGCGCAGCGCGGCGCGTACCTCCTCGGTCAGGGTGATGCGCTTGGCGTCCCGGGGGGCCACGATCCCGCCGGGACCGAGGGCAGCGAGGTCGTAGTCGTCCCACGAGGAGCGCGGCAGGGCGAACAGCCGCTCACGTTCGGCGAACGAGCGCTCCGGATCGGGATCCGGATCGAGGAAGATGTGACGGTGGTCGAACGCGGCGACGAGACGTACCGCACGGGACCGCAACAGGCCGTTGCCGAAGACGTCGCCGGACATGTCCCCGACGCCGGCCACGGTGATCGGGTCCGACGTGACGTCCAGACCGAGTTCGCGGAAGTGCCGGGTGACCGCGACCCAGGCCCCACGGGCGGTCACCCCGAGCGCCTTGTGGTCGTAGCCCTGCGATCCACCGGAGGCGAACGCGTCGTCCAACCAGAACCCGTACCGCGCGGCGACCCGGTTGGCGGTGTCGGAGAAGGTCGCGGTCCCGCGATCGGCGGCGACCACCAGATAGGGGTCGTCGCCGTCGTGGCGGATCACGCCGGGAGGCGGCACCAGTCGGTCGCCCTGGAGATCGTCGGTCACGTCGAGCAGGCCGCGGACGAACGTGACGTACTGGCGGCGGACCTCGGCGCGCAGTTCCTCGGGATCGTCGGGTTCGTGGGTGACCACGAACCCACCTTTCGCCCCGGTGGGCACGATGACGGCGTTCTTGAGCACCTGGGCCTTCAGGAGGTCGAGCACCTCGGTGCGGACGTCGTCATGTCGGTCCGACCAGCGCAGGCCACCACGGGCCACGGCGCCGGCACGGAGGTGGACGCCCTCCACGCGGGGCGAGTGCACGAAGATCTCCCGGTAGGGAACCGGTGCCTGGATGTCGGTGATGCGTGAGGGATCGATCTTGAACGCGATGTAGGGCTCGCCGGTGTCGTCGGCGACGGCGTCGGCGCGGAAGGCGTTGGTCCGCAGGGTCGCGTCGATCAGCTCCAGGATCCCGCGCAGGATGCGGTCGTGGTCCAGCCGACGCAGGGCGTCGAGACCCTCGAGGACCCGGGTCCTGGCACTGGTGCGATCGACTGCCGACCCGGAGCGGTGCGGGTCGAACCGTGCGTGGATGTGGTCGACCAGGGCGCGGACCACCTGCGGGTGCGCCGCCAGGGCACGGTCGATGTAGGCGGGTGTGTACGCCGTTCCGATCTGCCGACGGAGCCGACGGTAGGCACGGAGGATCGAGACGTCCCGCCAATCGAGCCCGGCCTCGAGGACGAGGTGGTTCATCGGATCGACCTCGAGGTGCCCCCGCCACGCCGCCTGGATCGCGTCGGCGAGCCGGGGACCGTCGGTGTGCACGTCCACCGTGGCGGCGCGCACACCGAAGTCGTGGAGGGTCAGGCGGGGGTGTTCGCCCTGCAGTTCGTGGGGGAGTTCGTCCACGACCACGAGTCCGAGGCTCTCGACGATCGGCAGGAACGCCGACAGTTCGAGCGGTTCGTCGCGCTTCGCGGCCAGGAGCCGGGCATGGTTCCCACTGGCATCCGTGCCGGTGAGGCGGAAGGCGACGAGCAGCGGGCTCGCGCCGGAGGCCGCCGCATCGAGCAGCAACAGGTCGGCCACCGCATCCGGTGGGGAGGTGCGGTCGCGGTAGGACCGCGGCAACCGCGGGATCAGCTCGAGGCGGAGGCGGTCGGCGACGACCGGGGCGACGCGGGTCCGCAGCACCTCGACACTCGCGTCCGCCCAGGAGCGTGCCAGTCGGCGCAGGGCCGCGGTCACCGCTTCGGCCGAGTGGGCGTTCTCATCGGGCGGCGAGGCGTCGTGCAGCAGCACGCGGACGATCGCATGGTCCTGGTGGTGGAGGGCGACGTCGACGTCCACCGTGTCGGTCTCGAACCGGCGCGCGAGTTCCGTGACGACAGCTCGTCGCAGTTGGGTGTCCCAACGCTCCCCGGGGATCGACACCACGACCGCCGCGGTGCCGGTCGCCATGTCACGACGGACGTGGGCCACGACCTCGTGACGTGCTTCCGCCCGGAGCAGCCCGACGCAGGTGCGGTGCAGCGCCTCCGAGGGGGTGCGGAGCAGTTCGTCCTTCGGCAGCGCCTGGAGCAACGAGGTCAGCGCGATCGCATCGTGTGACCCGTCGACGATGTCCTCGAGGTCCAACACGTCGGTGAGCCGACGACGTAGCACGGGCACGTCGCGGACCGGCTCGGAGAGGGCCTTGCGTGTGGACAACCCGTAGATGCGGAGCTGGCCGTCGAGGACGCCGCCGCTGCCCCGTCGGTTGATCGCCAGCACCTCCATGCGATCCCGACGCTGGATGGGGGATCGGGTCCGGGTCCGGGTCACCGTCAGCAACTCGGGGTGCCCGGGGGTGTGCTCCCCGTCGGGCGGAGGCCAGGGCAACGGGGCCACCAGTTCCGGCATCCCCTCGCCGAGCAGGCCCAGTGCACGCTCGTCGTGCTCGGCCCGATGCTCGGCGATACCGAGCAGCACGAAATTGTCGTCGAGCACCCAGTCGAGCAGTGCCGCGACCTCCAACGCATCGTCCGGGTCGGGGTGGTCGGCCGCTGCGGCTCGCAGGTGCGTGGCGGCACGCGTGATGCGGTCCTGCATGGCCTGGTGGTCGTCGGTGACGGTGCGTAGGAGGCCGAGCAGTTCGTGGATCCGAGCGATCAGCTCCTGCTCCTCGGACGGGCCCCAGTGCTGATCCGGTCGGTGGGCGAGCTCGAGATGGACGACCGAGGTACGGGACGCGGCGCGCCTGGCGGGGCCGATCTCGATGATCCTGCCCGCGTCGTCCCGGCGGACCCCGATGATGGGGTGCAACGACCAGCGCACGGGGATGCCACGCGCGGCCAGCTCGGCCTCGAGCGTCGACAGCAGGAACGGACGGTCCTCGCTGACGACCTCGAGGACCGTGGCGTCACCGTCCCGACGGATGCGGACCGAGGCGCCGTTGGTCGTCCGTGCGTCCGCTGCGTCGAACGCGTCGACCAGCCGTGCGGCGATGACCGCCGGCGCGAGGCTGGTGAACAACTCCCTGGGCGCGCGGCGCAGGAAGGCCTCCGCGAACACCTCGAGCAGGTGCGCCGATGCATGGTCGTCCGGCAGCGCCGCGAAGACGGCGTTTCGGTCGTCTGGCTCGTGCGCCACAGATCCTCGTCGGTCGGGCCGACCGCACCCTAACCGGCGTGACGCACCGGGGCCTCGTACCGCAGTGAAGAGGCCCCGTGGCGATCAGACGTTGTTGAGCCGCTTGGCCATGCCCGACTTGCGGTTGGCCGCGGTGTTGCGGTGCAGCACGCCCTTGGACGCCGCCTTGTCGTAGGCGCGAGCGGCGGCCTGGTAGGCGGCCGTCGCGGCCTCCTTGTCGCCCGAGTCCGCGGCGGTGCGGAACTGGCGCGTCTTGGTCTTCAGCGCCGAACGGACGGCCTTGTTGCGCTCACGCGCGGCTTCGTTCTGACGGTTGCGCTTGATCTGGGACTTGATGTTGGCCATGCGTGGACTCGTCTCGTGCGGAGCGGGGACGCGTCGGTCGGGGCGCCGTGCGTCGAACGTTCGAGGGAAGGAGCGGCGGCGGACAACCGATGGAGCTCTTCGGGTCGTCGGCACGCGCAGGACGACCTCGCGTCAACCTGACCACGGACGTTACCAGCCCACTCGTGACGGCGACAACCGGTCGTCGGCTCAGAAACGGGGTCCGTCACGTTCGATGGACCCATCACGGGGGCGGGGAAGACCTCGGGGTTCCGGGCCCGCGGTGTGACGGGGACAGCGGCGGCCGTCCATGACGGCGACGTCGTGATGGAACGGGCAGCCCCAGACCGAGCGTCGCCACGCGCCCATGACCAACCAGTAGATGGTCAGCAGCCACACGACGGTCACCAGGAAGGCCAGCAACAGCCCGCCTCCACCGGGCTCCAGCCCCGGCCGGCTCACGGCGAGCACCAGGCCGATCAGCTGCAGCCCGGTGGCGCCGCCGATCACCACCGCGAGCGATGCCCAGGCGAGGTCCCGGGGTGTCGCGTTCGGGCGGGGACCCGGATCCCGCGGTTCGCCGGGTACCGGACCGTCGTCGTCCGGTAGGTGATCGGTGCTCATACGCGCTCCTCCGTGCCACCAAAGTACGGCGCGACGGGGCGCGTGGCTCACCACCGTTCGCCTCGTCCGGCTGCCCCGTGCCGGCCCCGTAGGGCGGCACCCAGTCCCGAGGCCCGCGCGGCACGGGAACGAACGGCGGCGCGCACGGCGCTCTCGCGGGCCACGAGGGTGGCGCGCTCACGGCCGCGGGTCAGCGCGGTGTAGAGCAGTTCCCGGGTCAGCAGCGGTGAGCCCTCGTCGGGCAGGACCACGACCACGTGGGCGAACTGGGATCCCTGGCTCTTGTGGATGGTCATGGCGTGCACGGTCTCGGTCGCCGGGAGTCGGGTGGGTGCGACCAGCCGTGGTCCGGTGCCGTCGCCGGCCGGGAGCGCCACCGCCCGGCGCCCGTCGGTCTGTCGGACCACGATGCCGACGTCGCCGTTGACCACCTGCAGGCGCGGGTCGTTCTCGGTGATCAGCACCGGTCGGCCCGCGTACCAGCGACCGCGCAGATCCGCGTGGGGCACGTCGGCCAGCAACCACCGTTCGATGCGCTGGACCCAGGCCGCCACGCCGCTGGGCCCTCGCCGGTGGGCACACAGCACACGGAGGTCCTCGAGCCCGCGGAGTGCCGCCTGCGCGTCCCCGTCCCTGGCCGCGACCATCGCGGCTCCGGCCACCTCGACGACCCGGTGTCTGAGCACATCGAGGTCCTGATCGGTGTCGGCAGCGTCGATCCACTCGACGTCGTCCGCCCGCTGCAGGGCCGCGACGGCGCCGTCCTCGTCGCCGCGCTGGATGGCGGAGGCCACCGCGGCGATACCCGAATCGGCCCGGAACCGGTGGACCCGGTCGAGCACCACGATGGCGTCGTCGATGCCGGTCCCCGGGCCCGTCCCGGGCTCGTGCGCCCCGGTCGGCGCACGGTGCCGGGCGATGCCGCCGAGGTGGTCGGCGTCGATCACCTCCCGGAGCGCGGCGTGGGTGGACTCGTGCATCCTCGGCGTCACCACGGCGTCGCCGACCACGTCCCCGAGCACGGAACCCGCTTCCACCGACGCCAGCTGTTCCGGGTCCCCGAGCAGCACGAGCCTGGCGTCGCGGCGGACGGCGTCCAACAGGCGGGCGATCAGCGCCAGCGACACCATCGAGGTCTCGTCGACCACGATGACGTCGTGGGGCAGCGGCGCGTGACGGTCGTGGGTGAAGCGGGTACGGGAATCCGGGCGGGGTCCGAGCAACCGGTGCAGCGTGGTCGCCTCGGCTTCGCGCAGACGGGCGACGGTGTGGTCGGTGTCGCCACGCAGGGCCGCCAGTCCGTCGGCCGCCTCCCGGAGCGACTCCGTGAGCCGGGCTGCCGCCTTGCCCGTCGGGGCGGCGAGTGCGATCCCCGGCAGGGGCGCCCCGGTCGAGCGCGCCTGGTCGTCCAGCAGCCCGAGGATGCGCGCCACCGTGGTGGTCTTGCCCGTACCCGGGCCACCGGCGATGACGGCGAGGTGGCGGGTCAGCGCGGTCGCGGCCGCCAGGAGTTGCCGGTCGGGTGCGGTCGCATCGAAGGCCGCGCGGAGCTGGGTCGCGAGGGCCTCGCGATCGAGGCCGGTCACGAGGCGGGCCGCCCGGGCGCGCAACTCCCGGGCCACCAGACGCTCGTCGCGCCAGAGGCGATCGAGGTAGAGCCGGTCACCGGCGAGTGCCAACGGCGGGCAGGCGCGTCCGGCGTCATCGGGGAGGGCCAGCGACGTGGGATCGTGCACGGCCACCAGCGGGCTCGCCCGTAGCGCCGCGTGCCAGGTGTCGTGATCGGGCCAGGGCAACTCCGGTGCGCGATCGGTCTCGGCGGTGACCCGGTCGCCGGGTCGGCCACCGGCGCGTCGATCCGCTCCGGGCCCGTCGTGATCGCCCACGAGGTCCCCGACCCGGGACAGGTCGGCGCACACGTGCTGGCGTCGGGGTGCGCGCACGGCCAACGCCGCGGCGAGCAGCACGAGGGGGTCCCGGTCCCCGCCGGCCCGGGTCAACGCGATGGCCACGTGGACATCCGCCGGACCGAGGATCCCGGCGACCACGAACGGGACCAGCGCGGTCGGGGTGTCGGAGGGAACGTCCGCGGGCAGTCCGGCGGTTGCCTCGAGCAGGCTCATGTGTCACCTCCGCGGGCGCGACGATCCAGACGGTTCATGGGTGGTGACGGCTCCGTCAGCCGCCCGTCGAGCAGATCGCTCAGGTCGGTCACCAGGGGGGCCGGCGGCTGCCAGGCGAAGACCCCGCACGGCTGACCGGCCACCCGCGGCACCTCACGCCCGGTCATCCCGCGGAGGAACAGGTACGCGACCCCGCCCAGATGCACGGACGGGTCGTACTCAGCCAGCCGCCAGCGGAGCAGTCGGTGCAACGCCACGGCGTAGATCAGCGCCTGGAGCGGGTAGTGGCCGTCCTGCATGGCGACCGCGAGACCATCCGGGCGGTAGTGCCAGGCGGTCGGCGTATCGGGCCATCCGAGCCGGTTGGTCTTGTGGTCGACGACGAGGTACCGGTCCGGCTCCCCGGCACGATCGATGCGCAGGACCAGGTCGATGGCGCCGTTGAGGTAGCCCCGCAGGTCGATCGCGAAGCGCGGGTCGCGGAGCCGCTCGTGGTAGCCGGCGAGCGGATCGGCCGCGTCGAGGTGGTGCGCGACGAGCTCGGCGACCCGGGCGAGTGCTGCGGGGGCCCGGTCGGCGTGGCGGTCGCCGCCGGCGAGCGGCAGTTCGAAGCGGGGCTCGTCCAGCCGCCGGGTGCGGTCGAAGCCACGCAGGGCGCGGTCGCCCGCCAGCGGGCCCAACGGCGTGCTGACCGCGGCGACCATCCCGTCGAGCAGGGTGTCGCGGTGTTCCCGGGCGACGAGGTGCCGGGCCTGTTGGGCATCGAGGTGGTGGGCGAGTTCGCCGGGCAGATCGGGGGCGGCGAAATCGGCGTACTCGAGCACGGCATGGAGCATCGTGCCGAGTTCCGCGCTGCCCGGGACCTCGGCCAGGGGCAGCGGGACCTCGCGGAGGTGGCGACCGTCGTCGGCGCGGTCCGATGTCGGGGCGCGACCCGGTCCCGGATCGAGCACCTCGTCGTCCTTGGTCGCGGTGTCCTCGGTCTGCTCCCGGGTGTCGCTGGTGGCGTCCTGATCGCTCGGGCCCTGGTCGCTCGGGCCCCGGCCGGGGGGGCCGTGGCCGTTCCTGGCGGGATCGTGGCTGGCCAGACCACTGAACGACGTGCGGCGCCACCGGCGATCGATCCACCGATCGAGTGGATCCAGCCGCAACCCCGCCGCCGGATCGTCCGGCGGGGTGTAGCGACCGGGCCGAGGGCGGTCCGGCACGATCGCGGCGGTGCCGCCGCACACTCGGGCCAGCCGCTGCAGGGCGGGCAACGTCTCCGCGCGGTGGGGGAGGACGGCGGGCTGATCGGTGGTGACCCGATCCTGCTCGTCACGTGCGAACAGGATCGTGCCGAGCGACGAGCTGTGGTTGCGCTTCGCCGCGACCCACCAGAGCACGACGCGGTGGCGTGCCCGGGTCACCGCGACGTAGAGGAGTCGCAGCGCCTCTGCCTGCTGTTCCTGCTTCCAGAGGTCCTTGGCATCGTCGTAGCCGGTTCTCGCGGAGGGGCCGACGTCGATCATCCGACGACCGCTGTCGGGACCCGGCACCACGAGCGGTGGCCTGGCGTTCTGTCCCGCGGCCCAGAGGTAGGGGCACAGCACGATGCCGAACTCCAGACCCTTGCTGCGGTGCACGGTGAGGATCTGGACCGCTTCGGCGTCGGACTCCAGACGTCGAGCCTGTTCGTCGGGTGGGACCGCGCCCTCCTGCACGTCGTCGATCCGCTCCGCGAGCCAGCCGGTCAGCGCGGCCGTGCCGAGTTCGACCTCCTGTTGCGCGGCATGCAGCAACTCCCCGACGTGGTGCAGGTCGGTCAGGTGGCGTTCGCCCCCGTCGGTTCCGAGGAGGCGTTCACCGAGCCCGGCGGTCGCGCTCACCGATCGCACCAGCCCCGCGACACCCCGTTCGGTGAGCACCTGCGACCAGGTGTGGAGCAGCTCGTGGAAGGCGTCCCACGCGTCGTCGTCGGCGACGGCCAGCCGGTGGGCGTCCCAGCCGCCGAACGCCGTCACGGCCACCCGGCGGGCCGCCCGCCCGGAGCTCGGTCGCTCCAGGGCCTCGAGCAGGTGGAGCCAATCGGCCGCGGCCGTGGTGCCGAACACGCTGCCGACACCGTTGATCACCGCCGGCACCCGCGCCGCCCGTAGCGCCTGCTGGACCACGCCGGCGTCGCGGTTGGCGCGCACCAGCACGGCGATGTCCCGCGGCCGGGTCGCCCGCCCGTCGATGCGGGGGCCGTCCGGACCGAGGATCGCGACCACCTCGGCGGCCACGTCGTCGGGGATCTGTGCCCGGGCCGACTCGGCCGTCGGCTCGCTGTCCCCGGTCGGACCCTCGATGATCGCCCGGAAGGTGATGGGAGCGGTCGCATCCGTGGCCGTGGAACCGTCCGGTCCCCCGAGCCGGGAACCCGCCCGTCCGGGGGCCGGCCGCACATCGCGATGCACGATCCGCGTGTCCCCGTAGACGGTGCCCCCGAACAGGTGGTTGAGTGCCGTGATGAGGTCACCGTCGCTGCGCCAGTTGGTGGGAAGGGTGAACCGTGACGCCTGCGCGGTCGCCCGCAGGTAGGCCCGCACGTCCGCCCCCCGGAACGAGTAGATGGCCTGTTTCGGGTCGCCGATCAGGACCAACGCCCGGCCCTCGCCGATGTGTCCGAACGAACGCTCGAGGATCTCCCACTGCACCGGGTCGGTGTCCTGGAACTCGTCGATGAGGGCGACCCGGTAACGGTCCCGGAGCACCGCGACCGCGGCCGCGCCGTGCGCCGGGTCCGTGACCGCGTCGCACAACCGGGTCAGCAGGTCCTGGTGGGACAACACCCCGGCCGTGCGCTTGCGGCGGGCCATCTCGTCGCGTACCTCGCGGGCCAGCCCGGCGACGAGCCGGGCGGTGGCATCGGGGTCGTCCTCGTCAGCGACGTCGTCCTCCCCGGCAGGCTCGGACGGGAGGATCGCCGCATCCGGGTCGTCGACGGCCGCTCGGGCAGCCGCCATCACCGCACTCACCTTCGGGGCCCCCGGACGGTCGATGAACCGGCGGACCATCGCGTCGTGGACGACCTGTTCGAGCAACAGCGCCTCGTCCTCCAGCAGGGTGATCTCGCGCGGGACGTCGGCCGCCAGCCCGATACCGCTCAGGACCTGCTGGCAGAACCCGTGGATCGTGGAGATGGTGGCGGTGTCGAACTCCGTGACGGCATCGGCCAGCCGGCGCTGGCGGGTGCGCAGCTGCGCCGGGGAGGCCTCGGCGAGGTGATCGAGCAACGGGTCACCGGTGGGGTCGTGGTTGCCGCCGAGCACGCTCGCGAGGTGGTCGCCGGCCTCGACCATGCGCCGGCGGACCCGGTCGCGCAGCTCCGCGGTCGCCGCCTTGGTGAAGGTCACCAGCAGCAGTTCCGACAGGGCGATGCCGGCCTCGGCCACGTACCGGGTGGCGAGCGCCGCGATCGCGAAGGTCTTGCCGGTACCCGCCGATGCCTCGAGGACCACGGTCCCCGCGGGGAGATCCCCCAGCAGCTCGAAGGGCTGCGGGTCGGCGGCGGCCTCCCGTGACTCGTGCATCAGTGGTCCTCCACGTGTTCGTGATCGAGCAGCGGGGCCCACAGGCGCAACGCCCAGCGGCCGAACCGGGAGGGTTCCGCCTCGTCCCAGCCGTCCCCGGTCTCCATCTCGTCCGCCGGGACGGCCAGCAGGTCGTGGATGCTCCGGTCGGGGCCGAACGCGTGGAGGTAGGCCGGCTCGATGTCCTCACCGGTCGAGAACGGAGGCTCCGAGGCCCACCGGTACTTGGCCTGGGTGATCGGCTTCTTGCGGCCACCCGCCCGGGCCTCCAGCACGCACTCCGCGTAGGCCGCCGAGGTCCCGGTCACGATCGGGATCGGTCGCGTGGACGCGAGGTCGCGCAGCTCGACCAACCGTTCGAGCTCACGCATCGCCAGCGCGGTGCGGGCTGCCGCATCGACGCCGAGCGGCGCCAGCAACGAGACCGAGGCCTGGGGCTCCGGGGCGCCCCTGGTCGCCTTCGCCCCCCGGCGGACGCGACTGACGGTCGCCGCGCGCCAGATCTCGTCGGGTCGCGTGGCCGTCAGCGCGAGCAACCGGACCCAGGCGTGCAGACGATCGCGCTCCTTGAGGCGGGAGTAGGTCAGTCGCCGCAGGACCCCGGTCGTGACCACCTCGTCGAGCACCCCGACGACGCGCCGACCGTCCGGGAGCAGCACGTCGATCTCGATCGGGGCGAGCAGTTCGCCGGTGGCCCCATGGGTCCCGGCGAGTGCGAGGATCGCCTCCACCACGCCGGCGACCTCGTCGAGCACAGGCGTGGCGAGTTCGCCGGGAGGCACCGTGCCCCGCGCACGTTCGAGCATGCGGGTGCGGTCGGGGTCGCGACCCTCGAGCCGGTCCTTCAGGGCACGGGACCCGACCGCCCAGCCGGCCAGGCCGTCGAGTTCGACGTCGAGTTCGTCGGCGAGCGACGCGCCCCCCCGCGCGAAACGCAGCTGGAGGCGCTCGGCCAGCAGCATGGGGATGGGGTCGGTCACCACGCGAACGAGGTCGTCGAGTTCGATGATGTCCTCGACCAACGGCTCCAGGAGCGGGGTGTGCGGCGCGAGCAGCGGATCGGGCAGCAGGGTCCCCGGCGGGGCGCGGTCGGTGCCGGCCAGCGCGCGGGCCCCGGCGAGGTCGGTCGGGTCGCTGCCGAACACCCGATCCGGCGGTCCGAGCGCGCCCGGCGTGAAGTTCCGCGGATCGAACGCATGGAGCGGGTGGTGGATGGTGAGCCGCTCGCCGGCGCCGGGCGCGCCCGCCGGCGGCTCGTCGGCACGGACGGTGCGGTCGACGGCGTCCAGCAGCTCACCGATGGGCACGGCCGGCGGACGCTCGTCGTTGGTGCGCTCGTCGCGCCCGGCGTAGGTGATGACGAGTTGCTCCTCGGCGGCGAGCAACGCGTCCAGCAGCAGCTGACGGTCCTCGGTGCGGGGATCGCGGTCACCGACCCGGGGGTCGTGCTCGAGCAGATCGTCGCCGTCGGGCGCGACCCGGCGCGGGAACGCGCCGTCGTCCATGCCGAGCAGGCACACCACCCGGTGGGGGACCGAACGCATCGGCACCAGGGTGCAGACGGTGAGGTCGCCGGTGCGGTGACTGGCCCGACCGGCGGCACCCTGCAGCTGACGACCGATCAGTTCGCGGAACTCCGGCAGCGAGAGCGCGACGCGGTCGCGCTCCGAACCGGCCGCGCGCACGAGGTCGTCCAGCACACCTGTCAGCTGGACCCGTTGCCAGGGCTCGGCACCGGTGTCGGTGAACGATTCGACGACCGTGTCGAGCGCCTCCCGCCACCGGGCGATCGTGCGGGGTTCGGCGAGCCGGCGGCCCGACTCCGCCAGCCGGGCGAGCAACGTGGCGAACCGCCCGGCCAGTTCCACGTCGCTGCCGGCCACGTCGTCGTAGGGAACCACGTCGCCGACCGTGCGCTGGTCCTCGTCGGCCACCGCGACCCCGACCAGGAGCCGTTGCATCCCCGCGTGCCAGGTGTTGGCGTCGGTCACGATCCCGTGGGTGGACCGGTGTTCGGCATCGAGGCCCCAGCGGATCCCGAGTTCACGGATCCAGGTGTCCATCCGGTCGAGGTCGTCGTCGTCGAGGTCGAAGCGCGCGCGGACCGGCGCCCGGCCGGCCAGGTCGCGCACCTCGCTGGCACCGACCCGCCCGTCGGCCGCCGTCAGCAGGTCGGCCACGACCCGGAGCAGTGGGTTGGTCCGCTTCAGCGATCGGTCGGCCACCCGCACGCGCAACTCCGAGGGGCGGAGCCGACGGACGACGGCGTCCGCGCCGGTCTCGGTGTCGGTGTCGGTGCCGGGCGTGCCGATCGCGTCCGGCTCGGGCGCGAAGACGGCCTCGACGATCGGCGCGAAGGTCTCGATGTCCGGGCACAGCACCAGCACGTCGCGCGGTTCCAGGGTCGGATCGTCGGCGAAACGGTGCAGGAGGACATCGCGCAGGACCTCGACCTGTCGCGTCCGTCCGTGACAGGCATGGACCTCGATCGAGTTGTCCATCGGGCCGAGCACCGGGCGCTGATCGAGCTGGTCGCGGCCGGGTGGGCCGGGCGGCGCCACGTCGCCACGGATGTCGGCCTGCAGCCGTGCCAACAGCGGACGCACCGTCGGCGACGCGGCGGGTGTGGTCACCGGCGGTAGCGAGCCGCCGGCCGCACGCGGATGGCCGGTGCCCGTCGCGTGCATCACCACCTGCATCTCCCGTGCGTCACGTCCCCACGCGCGCAACAACGGGTGGGAGACCGACCCCCGGACCGGGTCGTCGTCGCGTCGTGGCACCGCGGTGAGCGGACGGGTCGACAGCTCGGTCCGGACGCGGTCCCACGACACCGGCGAGGGATGGAGCAGGAACAGGTGGACGTCGCGGTGGACGGCCAGCGCCCGGAGGACCTCGAGGTAGCTGGCCGGCAGCGCGGTCAGTCCGAACAGCGACAGGCGCGACGGCAGGTCGCAGCAGTCGGGATCGTCACGGAGGCGCGCGGTCGCGGACGTGAGACGCTCGGCGGGGCTCGGGAGCTCGAGATGGTCCCGGAGTGCGCGCCACATGCCGGCCTGCCAGGACCCTCCCATGGGGATCGGGCGTCCATCGGCGAGCACCGGGACCGCATGGTCCCCGGCCGCCCACCGCTGGAGCATCTCGGGCCGGTGCACCGCGTAGCGGTCGAACAGATCCGCCACCCGGCGAACCGCGGCGAACCGGCCGTCGGCCGGCACGTCGTCGGCGCCGCGCAGATGCCCGGCCAGGGGGGTGCCGCTCGCGAGCTGCGGCTGCGACTCCAGCAGTCCGAGCAGGGGCCAGGCCAACCGGTCGGCGCGCCACGGATCGTCGTCGGGCGCCAGATCGGTCGCCGCCGACAGCACCTCGGCGAGCAGGTGGCCGGGGAAGGGGAAGTCGATGGCCGTGCAGATGCCGTCATCGCGTCCATCGTCCGTGCCGAGGTGGTGGGACAGGCGTTGCGCGAGCCAGCGCTCCAGGCCGCGGGAGTGCACGGCGACCTGATCGGTGGCGAACACGTCCTCGGGCGGATCGGCCAACACCCGCGCCAGGCCCGCGACGAGCGTGTCCGCGTGGTCGGCATGATGGACGTGCAGCACGGGGGCTCCGGTCGGGTCTCGCGGTCTCGGGTGACAGGCAACCTGTCAGATGGCTGTGACAGCCATGGGTGCCGGCGACCCGGCTCGGGCCTGCCCGACGTG